>Ga0210057_1000251_pt1 | contig 92364 bp, 100 predicted proteins | sample CryGeyCG2114_010_2_FD_183968 | JGI IMG/M metagenome (GOLD analysis project Ga0210057, IMG submission 183968) | Groundwater microbial communities from aquifer - Crystal Geyser CG10_big_fil_rev_8/21/14_0.10 (SPAdes) (version 2) | ecosystem: Environmental > Aquatic > Deep subsurface > Groundwater ... | reverse complement strand
ACAGAGAAAACACAAAATATGCTGTATGAGCTATGAAATATTGTGTACGGGCTATAAAATATGAAGCTATGATATTTGATCTATGATATATGAGGTATGTTTTAAACTAACACCCAGAGCCTAATCCTGCTAAAATCTAACGTACGATGTCTGAACTCAACCCAGAGCAACAAAAGGCCGTGTCTCACAAAGACGGACCTCTTTTGATTTTGGCCGGAGCTGGCGCGGGAAAAACGCGCGTTATCGTAGAGCGAATCGTTGCACTCATAAAATCTGGCGTTGCACCAGAAAATATTTTAGCGGTAACGTTTACCAACAAGGCCGCAAAAGAAGTGCAAGAGAGGATAGCAAGGGCACTCAACAGTGAGTGGGCCCTTTCGCCACTTGGTACACACGCACCTAAACCGTTTGCCGCCACGTTTCATGGTCTCTCTCTCCACATTATAAAAACTTTCCATACGCAGGCGGGACTCCCAAAGCGTTTCTCAATATTTGATAGGTCTGATTCACTGCGAGCAGTCAAAAAGGCGATAGAGTCTGCGGGATTTGATCCAAAAGAGCTTGAGCCTTCGCGTGTGCTTGCGGTAATGGGAAGGCACAAGGGCTTTGCGCGTGGCTCAGAAGAGTTTCGTTCAGAAGGAGCCTCTTCGTATATAGACGAGGCAATTGCCGAAGTATGGGAAAAGTACGAAGCAATACTCAAGAAAGAGAACGCACTTGATTTTGATGACATCCTGCTTACCGCGTACCGTCTCCTTACAAAGCATTCTGATATACGAGAGTACTTTCAAAAGGCGTGGACGCACATTCATGTTGACGAGTACCAAGACACAAACTACGTGCAGTATGAAATCGTTCGCACCCTCGCCGAGAAACAAAAAAATATCTGTGTTGTTGGCGACGCGGACCAATGTCTTGTAAAAGGAACACGTGTCACGATGGCAAACGGATCACAGAAACCAATTGAAAAAGTCAAAGAGGGAGATGTGGTGCTTTCAAACTATGGAAGTGGTGATATGCGACCCGCGACGGTAACTAAAACACGCACACGAGTACACCGAAAACACCTAATTCGCATTGCGACAGAATCTGGGAAAACTCTCGTCAGCACTCCTCAGCATATACATTTTGCCGACTACCGACTTGGCATCGCGCCACAATATCACTTTACCTACCTTATGTATAAAAAAGGTGTTGGCTGGAGACTGGGGACCAGTCAGGTGTATACCAAAAGCGCAAAGGCGAGAGTCGGTTTTAAACAACGGTGCGTTCATGAACATGCGGACGCGGCATGGATTGTTGGGGTGTTTAACACCCCTCAAGAAGCGCGCGTGCACGAATACTCGCTCTCTTTGCGCTACGGTATCCCGACGCTTCCTTTTGTCGCACGCAAAGGGATAAGTACAAACGGGTATGTCCACGACCAGGAGGTACTTGACGCGCTGTTCAAATCTTTTGACACAGAGCGGGGTGCGCTACGACTTATGCGAGATAAAAACATATATAGAGAATACCCGCACCATAGAGCGCAGTCAGAAACGGGGGTACGTCGTTCGGTAACAGTAACGCTCTGTGGTGACAGACGAGGAGCGCGCCCTATGCACCGCATTGCGATGGTGGGACGTGATTCAGCTGGGAAAAATGCATTGAAAGTAGCTGGTTTTTCAATCCGGAGTGCAAAAAAGGGGTCTGCAAGTTGGCGAATGGAAACGTGTAACAAAGACTACGCAGAGGTGCTCGCTCTCGTAAAAAAAATACAAGAAACTCTACCCGAAACAGAAGTGGTGCAAAACGCCCGACTCGGCAAAAAAGAAGATTTAACGCGAACATCCAACTCGCTTCGATTTATGCCTGCCGAATCACTGGTGCCCGGTATGGCTCTTTTTTCAGAAAATGGAGCATATGACGTGGTCAAAAGTGTTGAAACAATTGATTCAAAAGAGTCGCCTGTATACGACATTGATGTTGAAAGCACGCACAACTTTATCGCAAACGGTATTACTACGCACAACTGCATCTATAGCTGGCGTGGAGCATCAATTGAACACATTTTAAATTTTGAAAACGATTTTCCCGGTACAACAACAGTCTTACTATCTCGCAATTACCGTTCCACAAAAAACATTCTGCAGGTGGCAAACGATGCTATTGCAAAAAACGTACGGAGGAAAGACAAGGTTCTGATTACCGAAAACGACGACGGAGAGGCAATTAAAATCGCGGGGTTGGTGTCAGAAGAGGAGGAGGCGCGGTTTGTCACCGCAGAGTGTAAAAACCTGATCGATAGCGGTTTTGTGGCAGAAGACATTGCCGTGCTCTATCGCGCCAACTTTCAATCACGCGCGCTTGAAGAGGCATTTCTAAAGAGTGGCGTTCCATACCAAGTGCTTGGAACACGTTTCTTTGAGAGAAAAGAAATTAAAGACGTCCTCTCGTACCTCCGCCTTGCTGAAAATCCTGAGAGCTCTACTGACCTTGCTCGCGTCATTAACACTCCGGCGCGTGGCATTGGAAAGGTAACCGTGGCAAAAGTGTTGAGCGGGCAAGATCACGCTCTCTCTCCGGCAATCCGAGCAAAAGTGCATGCCTTTCGCGTACTCATACAAAAACTCGGAGAGCGCATTAAAACAGAAAAACCCTCTGAGGTAATAAAGAAGCTCCTTGATGACAGCGGTATGAAAGCCCACTACGAACAAGGAAAGGGAGAGAACGAAGAGAGACTGGAAAACTTAAAAGAGTTGGTCTCGGTTGCGTCCAAGTATGACGCGCTTCCACAAGGTGAGGGTATCCAAAAGCTACTAGAAGAATCCGCGTTGCAGTCTGACCAAGACGAGCTCCCTGTAAAAAAGGAAGACAGACCGGGAGTAAAATTAATGACCGTTCATGCCTCAAAAGGGCTAGAGTTTCCCGTAGTGTTTATCGTTGGTTTGGAAGAAGGACTCTTCCCGCACGAGCGCGACGGCAGTGACGTAGACACAGAAGAAGAGCGCAGACTTTTTTACGTCGCAATAACGAGAGCTCGAAAAATTGCGTACCTCTCGTACGCGCTCTCGCGACGAATTTTTGGAACTCGTTCAATCCAAACGCCGTCAGAGTTTATTATGGAGATAGACCCTGCGCTAACTCAGACTGTAGCGTTTCCTTTGTGGCAAGACCAGCGAGAACCTGACGCGTACGACAACGACGGCATCATCATAGAGTGACCTCAAGAAGGTAGTAGAATAGAGAGAAGAGGTATCGTTACACACGAGATTTCAATACGTATGAAAAAAACTACAAAAAAGAGGCGGGGGGCACACCTCGGGCAACACCTTTTGACCTCAACGGCAATCGCCAAGAGTGTTGCCGAAGCGGGAGGCGCCGCCAATAAAAAAAATATTTTAGAAATTGGTCCGGGAAAAGGAATCCTGACAAAACAGTTATTAGACCTTGGCGCAAACGTTACTGCAATAGAAAAAGACTCTGGAATGGTTGAGGTGCTTCAAAAAATGTTTGAAGCAGAGATAAAAAACGGGCAACTCGTTCTTATAGAAGGGGACGCGCGTACGGTACTGGCATCTTCTGAATTTGAAATACGCGCTCCGTACTCTGTTGCCGCAAACATTCCGTACTACATCACCGGCGAACTGCTAAAGCTGTTTTTAAGCTCAAACCCAAAGCCAGAGATAATCGCGCTGTTGGTGCAAAAAGAGGTTGCCGAAAGAATCGCGCGCTCAAAAAAAGAAAGCATACTCTCATTATCGGTAAAAGCGTACGGTGATCCAAAATACGTAAAAACAGTAAAAGCAGGGAGCTTTAACCCACCACCATCGGTAGACTCGGCTATTCTTGCCATTAGCAATATCTCAAGCAAAAATTTGAAGAACGCAAAAGAAGAGGGCCGGTTTTTTAAAGTAATAAAAGCGGGGTTTGCACAAAAAAGAAAAACACTGCTTGGTAACTTAAGTGGTTTTGGTAAAAAAGAAGATTTAAAAGAAGTTTTTGAAAAACTGAAGCTTCCTGAAATGGTGCGCGCAGAAGATGTTCCTCTAGAAAAATGGTTTCGTCTGGTTCACGAACTCAACCGAAAAGCGGGACAATAGAGCGATTTAGAAAAAACACCCTGGGACAGAAGATCCATACCCTGGAATGGGGGCTATGGTAAACCCACCGCCAACAGGAGCGCCCGCAACGGTGCAGATATGAAAGGTTGGTGCCAGCCTTCCAAGTACGCATTGACCAAATACCGGAGGCACGCTCATATTTACCAAATTGGGTTTTGTGGTGCCGGGAGTCCACATAATTGGACCTGTATATGGAAACCCCTTTATAAAGAAAAGCACTCCCGTGTCACACACAACAGGAGGAGAGACAATTTTCCCACCAAACGAGAACGCCGAAACAGTATAAGGGGTAACGAGTATGCCAATAACAAGAAGAGCGATAGTAATTCTTTTCACACACTTACCTTACCATAGTAAAAAACCTGTCAGATTCAGTTGTATACTGTAATCAAATGGAACGTAGAAACAGTGCGAGTGTTGTTATTATTGCGGGAGTGTTAGCCGCCCTGATAATGGCTGGTGCTCTGTTTCTTTCCCATGACTCTCTTTCTGAAAATCAGGCAACAGGAAAGATAATCTCGGTACCGGAGGCACCAATACAAACTGCCAATAACAATGCTCTTGAAGACTGGCGAGAAGAACTGCTAAAAATCGGCATTACAAAAAATACAAACACCGCTTCAGCAGAAGAAGGCCCGTACACGGCTCCACGAGGCCTTGCCTCTTCTGAGGCACTTGCTCGCGAACTGTTTGTAACGTACTCAGAGTTGAAGGGGGAAGAGAGTATCAACGCAAGTGTTGCAAACGCTAAACTGAGCGAGATTGCCTCACATCAAATTGACAAATTTCCATCCGCGACAACATACACACAAAGCTCGCTCACCATAGAAAGCGGATACTCTATACGCGCGTACGAAGAGGCTATCAACAAAGCCTTTAGAAGTGCAAACACTGTTACAGAGTACGAACTGAATACTTTTGCCCGAGCAATGAGTGAAAACAGCTCTTCGGAACTCAAAAAACTAAAGTCTGTCGCGTTAACATACACATCTATAAAAAATATACTGTTAAACACCGCTGTCCCCGAAGAGGTGGTGGAAGAACATTTGGATTTGGTAAACAGTATGTCCAAAATAGCGTTAGCGGTAGAACAAATGAGCGCGTGGGGTGGCGACTCGGTAGACGCCCTCATTTTAGTCGGAAAATTTTCTGACGCAGAGTCATCACTTCAAGAAGCACTAAACAGTTTATTTACATTTACTTCAGCCCTTAAAAAACGCGTATGAAAAAAATATTAATTTCTCTTTCAATAATGCTTCTCTTAGTCATTCCGGTGCATAGCGCGCAGGCAATATCGCTCGGAGGTATTTTTGGATGTGGCGCGGCTGAGGCTGGGGGCGCTGTTAAAACAGCTGTTACCACTGCGGTCACAAGTACTGTTGGTATTGCGTCTGCGGTTCAAGTAAATGACGCGTCGGCCAATCTCAAACTTGAGACGCAAAATATTAAAGACTGTGTGCTTGACGGGCTTGTTGTCGCAATACGTCAGGGAATCATTACCGCAACAACGCAAAGTATCGTTAACTGGATTAATGGCGGGTTTGAGGGAGGTCCATCATTTGTAACCGACCTGAACCGATACTTGGGAGAGATCGCAGACGAAACGTCACTAGAGTTTATCCAAGGCACAGAGCTTGGCTTTTTGTGTAGCCCGTTTTCTCTTGATGTGCGCCTGGCACTTACCGTCAACCGTCAACCGTTTCAAGAGAGAATCCGCTGTTCTCTGGACGATGTTGTTGGAAACTCGGAACGGTTTTTGTCAGGAGCGTTTAGTGAAGGGGGGTGGCCGGGATGGTTTCGTGTTGCAACAAACATTCAAAATAACCCATACGGAGCATACCTCGTTTCTTCTGGGCAACTTGAGGCGCGTATCGCGTCAAGGCAGGGAGAACAGTTAAGTCTTTTAAATTTTGGTCAGGGATTTCTTTCTCCACGGCAATGTGTTGAGTACGAAAAAGACCCTATTACCGGAGAGCCGGGAGAGTGTCTCCGCTACGAAATCACCACACCGGGATCTATTGTAAACGACACGCTCTCTAACCACCTTGGCTCGGGCCTCAAACAACTAGAGCTTGCAGACGAAATTGACGAGATTATCAACGCGCTTTTGGCTCAGCTTTCGCAACAAGTTATTACCGGAGCACAGGGATTGCGCGGTCTTTCACAGCGGTCCGGGGGGCAGGGGTCATTTCTTGAAAGACTCGTTGAAGAGTCAAACGTAAACGCACGAACAGCGGTAGGAAACGTCATCGGAAACGATCTTGATCGCTCAATTGATTTTCAAGAAACGTACAGAGCTACGCTAAACGAAACATTGGACGAATTGGATAATTTTGAAACAACTCTTACTTTGTTTGCTCAATGTGACACTCCAATTTCAACAGAAGGCGAGGCGACCCTGAAAGGTATTGGTATGGAAGGGGTTGTTGCAACAGACTTAATAGCGATAATAAAACAGATAATTGAAACAAACCGCTCCCGATACTTGGCACTGCTTGAAAATTCAGAAGACTCACTTAACGTTCTTATCGAACTGCGAACAGATACGCTCCGTGCACAAACACTGCAAGAGTTTGAATCAACTGTTGAAATTTATGACTCGTTTATCCAGCAGGGGATACACGGCACTAACACAGACATACTTTCAGTCCAAGCTGACAGGGCAAATCTACAAAATATGATGGGCATTATAAACGCATCTCTCGATTCGTGTATTTCAGCACCACAGTAGAACAGTGTTTAGTAGAAAAGGCACTAGGGAGTTAGAGTACTCTGCTTTTAGCAAAATGAGAGACGCCCGACGCCTCTCATTAATATTTATTTTAGATCAATGTGTTTTTCTAAGCACTAATGACTAATAACTAGCCAGCTTCTCCCTTATCCACACTCTTTCTATTGACACTGGACACCTCTTTTGCAAGGTGGTATGTTGAATTTAGTAGCGCTTTATAAGCTAATTAGCTTGTATATGGGTATTGAAAGTAAGCCAGAAAGACGTAAAAGCCGACGCGGTTTAGTCGCGAAGTCTTTAGCTGGTGCCCTCGTAGCCACCTCTCCAGCGGTCGGCACAGCCGAAGCACAAGGCAACTCCTTTCCGTCTTACGAAGAATCTGTTTGTAGAGAGAGTGAACCATTGCTCCCAGTAGAAGAACTTATCACTCTTGCACGTGGAGGTTTTGGGAGGGTCCAGATGTTGGGCGCTCAACAACCAATAAACCAGCTGCACTTACTTGGAGAAAACGAACTAGAGGCAATACAAGAAAAGCTACGGGGCTGTAGTTCTACTTCTCGCTTAGTAGAGGATAGTTACAGAGAAGTCTTAGCATACATAGCATTGATTCGTGATGCGCGGAGGGGACGCAACGGAACAAGGGAAGATCTTGATAATCTATTTAATGGAACTGCTTCAAATGTTAATAGAGGTGCAGGTGGTTCAATTTATTCCAACATTTATACTAGTATGGGTATTGATATTCCTGCAATTAACCAAGCTTGTTCGCGACTTGAATCGATTATAGAAAGACGCTATAGAGAGGCGCTATCCCGAGGTGAATCAGCAGAGAGAGCTGCAGAGATTGCATTTAATTTTGCCAACAGAGAACTACAGAGACTTGGTCTAATAAACACAGAGAGAAGACTTGCAGCAAATTTTTAATAATATACCACTCATCTTCTTTGTTTCTTAATTTCTATACTATTTTCTAGGTTATACTAAAATTATGCCCTTCGTTGGGAAACTTTTAGTGATAAAAAAACCACCTCAATTGGTTGAAATTCTGAGGGTACTTTTTGTATTTATTTTGGCGTTCGTTTTCTTGTTTCCTTCTTTTGTTAGTGCCGAAAATGGTACTACCACTTATGGAGAAATATCAGACATAGTTCCTGTTCATACTACCTTTAACCCACCAGGGCTTAATATAGATCAAATTATTTGGGTCAGAGTAGAATTCTCCGATGGCCCGCCTATGTATTTTAGATGTTCTTTAAATCTTGTCGGTTTACTTAGTTCAGACAGCAGGTGTACTCATGACGACGACGGAGGCTCAGATGATTACGGCTCACACCTTGAACGCGAAGCGCAGGGTAGCTGGTTAGGGCAAAAAATAATAGAAGGGCTTTTTGCTATTGTTTTATGGATACTTCAATTATCTATATGGATTTTGGGACTAGCTGGTACCTTAATGGAGTTTGTTATAAACAATTTCGTACTACGAATGTCTGAGTTTGTAGGAAGGGGCGGAATAATGTCTGTTGCGGTGGTAAGTGCATGGACGGCACTTCGTGATATAGCAAACATTGCGTTTATTGGCGGGCTTGTATGGGCGTCAATCGCAATGATTTTAAATATTGTAGAGGCAAAAGCAAGTCAGTTGATAGTAAAAATATTAGTCGCAGCATTGCTGGTTAACTTTAGCTTCTTTTTTGCTGGCATTATTGTTGACGCTTCAAACTTTATTGCAGGAGAGGTGTACGAGGCAGGTATACAAAAATCAGCCGATAATGCATATGAATCTGTTGCGCCTGAATCAATAAACTTCTCTCAAAGTGGAGTGGCTGGTCTTGGTGCGGTTTTTATGGAAGAAACACGATTAAGTTCAGTTATAAGCCCTGACGGACTTAGGTCTGAAGACCCTACACTCACTGGATTTTTGATTGCCGTACTCGCTATTGTACTTTTTAGTATAACAGCGTATGTCTTTTTTACTGTTACCTTCTTACTAATTGCTCGTTTTGTCGTTCTTACCATTCTGTTAATTACCTCTCCGATAGGGATATTGCGGTGGACAGGACTTCCTTTTGTGTCTAATTTAGGCAAGGAGTGGTGGGACGCTTTGATTAGTCAGTCCATTTTTGCACCAGTCTTCTTTTTGTTTGTAGGTATTGCTATGACAGTTATCGCTTCTCTGTCTGAAATAACAGGATCTGGGACATTAAGTTCTTTGGCTTCACAAAATTTTGCAGACGTTAACGAGGCGATTGGCGTGCTTGCACTCTTTGCTGTCTCAATTGGTTTTATGTGGGCATCATTAGTAATTGCTCGAAATCTCAGCCAACAAGCAAAAAGCTTTAATCCTATATATGGTGGAGTAAATCGACTACGAGACTGGAGCCTTTCAGGATTAGGCTCGGTAAACCGGTTGGTTGGTAGAGGAGTGGGTGCTGTTGGCGAAAGTGTTGGGGGAGCAGTTGGTGGTAAGGCAGGGGCCGAGTTTGGAAGAAAAACGTTGGGAGGTCTTTATGGCGCAGCCACACTTCCTTTAAGTACGATAGGTGAAAAAGCCGCTTCAGAAATAGCTGCGAAGCCTGTATTCAACACCAAAGCAAGAGATTACTACAAAAAACCATTCGAGTTTGAAGAAAAATCTTATGACTTCGACAGTAAAGAATTACAAAAATTGAGTCGACGGCTTCAAATGGCAGATTATAAAACAGTGAAAGAGGAATTTGATAATGCCAAAACACAAAAAGAACGAGAGAACATATTCTTCGCAGCAAGAAAGAAACATCAAGATATGCTTGCTGATGGACAAAGTGCTGATACAGAAGTTCAAAAAGGAGGCGCTGGTTCAACCGAAAATGAACCGTATATGGATGGTGGTGTCGGACCAAGGTTGGATACAGACAAGGCAGCACCGCAAACCCTTGAGGGTGACGCTCGTATAAATGAAGCATTAAATAAAGTTGAGCAAGAAACAGGGGTCTCAACGCAGGAACCTCTTGCTGAAACTAAACCTCAAGACGACACAGCAGAAATAAAATCTCTCTTACAAAAAATAGTACAGGGTGAAGAGAAGTCTGCAGAAGCAGCGTCGAAAGCACTAGCGTTAGAAATAAAAGATCAAAAACGAGAGCGCATTGAAAATAGAAAACTTGTTACTGCGCTTTCCTCAAAAGAATATACTGCTCTTAAAAACGGGTATGAGAAATCTGGAACTGATACAGGAAAAATTGATGATATACGCTACGAGGAGTTACGCAACCAAATAAAAGTAGGTGATGAAGCTGCTGTGCGCGCCGGAATACAACAAAACCACCCTCAAGAAACACTACCTGAAGACATTGCAAAAGACCCTATCGTGGTAAAAGTACAAAATGAAATAAAGACTAGTCCTTCTGGTATTGTCGGCGAAGCACCACGCACCACGAGACAGCCCCGCCAACGCCCTAGTAAAACAGACAACGAGGAGGACAATGACAACTAATAATAAAGACTATGTTGGCCACAAAAGAACAGATACAAGAAGCATATCAAAAAGCCCCTGAATACATTCAAGACTTTATTACCTCTGAAGAGTTGGATGAGATGTTTGCAAACATACGAAAAAAATTCTCTCTTCACCTTGATGAAGCAGGGCAACTAAGTATTGCGATAAACACTGTTGCGCTTGAAATTGCAAACCTTGACCAATTTCCATCACTGATAAAAGAAGCGTTGCCAAGTATGCCCGAGATAAAGCGCAACGAAATACTGAAAGAGGTGAACGACCGAATTTTTGGCGAACTGCGAGAATGGGCACGTTTAGACAAAGAAGGGCTACTGTACGAAGATGAAGACGAAAAAGAAGAAGGTGGCAAAGTAGGCGATGCTGTAGAGTTAGAGGCAACAACTCCTTCTTCAGCTTCGTCGCTTGATAAATTAACCACAAGTACCCATACTCCTCCTGAGAAAGTGTCCCTTCCTTCTGAAGAGAGTAACAAAAGATACCCCGGAATTGACCCATACCGAGAACCGCCAGAGTAAGCTAGTGCTTAGTTGTTAGTCATTAGTGCTTAGAAAAAGAGAAATGGCTTCATATAAAAACCTAATAGTGTGGCAGAAATCAAAAATGTTGGCAGTAAAGGTCTACGCCGTTACTGACCACTTCCCACAATCAGAGATGTTTGGGCTCACGTCACAAATAAGACGCTCTGCCGTCTCAATACCCTCAAACATAGCTGAGGGTAGCTATCGATCCGGAGTGAAAGAATTTAAAAACTTCCTTCATATAGCGTACGGATCTGGCGGAGAACTTGAAACACAGCTAGAAATTGCAAAAGAGTTACACTTCATTAAAAATGAGGAGTATACTGAATGTATAGATTTATTATCTGAGATTATGAAAATGTTAAACTCAATGATAGCGTCTGATCTAATAACTAAGCACTAATAACTAAAAACTGTCTTCGTATGCGTTTCCAAGTCCCACAATTTATTGAAGTAGAAGATAAAATTTTTGGCCCGCTTACCGTAGGTCAGTTTGTCTACCTTGCGGGAGGCATCGGTTTTTTGGTTGCAATGTGGCTGGTATTGCCACTCTTTTTGGCAGTCCTTGTCGGAGGGCCTGTCGCTCTCCTCGGGCTTGCGTTAGCATTTTATAAGGTAAATGATCGTCCGTTTATAAACGTTATGCAATCAGCCGCCGAGTACTTTACAAAAGACAAACTATACATTTGGGACAAAGGAAAGACACAGCCGATAAAAGAGGGGCTGGTTTCACAAATTCAAGATCACGACGATCCGGCAAAATACGTCCCCGCGACGACTTCAAACAAAATTAAAGACCTCGCATGGAGCCTTGATATAAAAGAAAGTATGTACGAAAGAAAAGGAGACAGAAGCTAGGAGAATTAGGAAAAATTAGGTTGTTAGGCTTTAGCCATTAGGGGACAGAGTATTCAGTATTCAGTATTCAGTATTCTGTATACAGTATTTAGTATGCAGAAGAGAAAACCCAAAACTGTGAGCTATGTTTTTAGCTAACGACTAAGCACTGTTTTTCTGATGTTATTATTATCGTACGTGTCTTATCTAATAACTAAGCACTGTTTTGGTATGGCTGAAACACAAAAAACAAAAGCGGCACAAGATTTTGTCCCCATTAAAGAGGTGCGCGGTGGGGTAATGGTGCTCAAAGACGATACACTCGTAGGCACGATGCTCGCCTCTAGCGTTAACTTTGCTCTTAAATCACAAGACGAGCAAATGGCAATACTGTCACAATTTCAAAACTTTCTTAACTCGCTAGACTTTAGCGTACAGTTTTTTGTGCAATCACGTCGGCTTGATATTAGGCCGTACATAGCGCTTCTTGAAGAACGTCTCACCGCCCAAACAGAAGATTTAATGAAAATTCAGGTGCAAGAATATATTGACTTTATTAAAACATTTACCGACCGCGCCAACATTATGTCAAAACACTTTTTTGTAGTGGTCCCATACAACCCTCCGGCGGTAAATATCAGAAAAACAGTAGAAAAAACCTTCTTGGGTAAATCAGAGCTTGGAGCAAAAGATAAAGACATTGGCTTTGAAGAACACCGTACACAACTTGAACAGCGTATGAGTGTCGTAGAGCAGGGGTTGGTACGCTGTGGCGTTCGCACTGTACCCCTTGGCACCGAAGAGGCGATTGAACTTTTGTACAAACAGTTCAACCCTGGCGAACTAGAAAAACCAATCACCCTTGATAGATAGAAGTTAAAAAAACCAGTCATTAGATATTAGTCATTAGTGCTTAGAAAAACACATTGGTTTAAAATAAGTATTAATGAGAGACGTCCGACGTCTCTCATTTTGCTAAAAACAGAGTACCCTAACTCCCTAGTGCTTTTTCTTACTAACGACTAAACACTAACAACTAAGCACTGTTTTTCTGATGTTATTATTATCGTACGTGTCTTATCTAATAACTAAGCACTAACAACTAAGCACTGTTTTGGTATGGGACTACTCGATTTTATAAAAGGAGGAAAAAAGAAAGATCCTGAATTAACACCATTTCTTCCGAAAGATATTTACGATGCCGCAAAATTAGATTTTGCGGATATTATTGCACCCTCAGCACTCAAAATCACACCGAGAGAGATGAATCTGGGCGACAAGCTTGCCCGAACATTTTACGTTATCTCTTACCCGCGCTTTTTAAATGATTCGTGGTTTGCTCCTATTATCAACTTGGATAAAGTGTTTGATGTTTCTATTTTTGTGCACCCCATAGACACAGCGCAGGTGCTTCGTACATTCCAAAAAAAGGTCGCTGAGGTTCAAAGTCAGGTGATGGACCGAGAAGAGAAGGGGTTGGTCAGAGACCCGGTGTTAGACACCGCGTACCGCGACATTGAAGACCTTCGCGACAAACTGCAACAGGCGCAAGAAAGGATTTTTGATGTTGGTCTCTACATTACCGTGTACGGAGATGACTCAGACGAACTAGACAAGGCAGAGGCAGAAATACGCTCAATTCTGGATGCAAAGTTGGTGTATGTGAAGCCGGCACTCTTTCAACAAGAGCAGGGCTTTAAGAGTGTCATTCCAACCGGAAAGGATATGCTCCAGGTACACTCTAAGCTAAACTCGTCTCCACTCTCTTCTCTGTTCCCATTTCTTTCTTTTGACCTTACATCAGACAAAGGCATTCTATTTGGCATAAACCGGCACAACTCTTCATTGGTGCTTTTTGACCGTTTTTCACTTGAAAACTATAACTCGGTGACATTTGCAAAATCAGGGTCGGGAAAATCGTACGCAACAAAGCTGGAAATTTTGCGTTCACTTATGTTTGACACAGAGGTGATTGTTATTGACCCAGAATCAGAGTACGAGTATCTTGCAAACGCAGTGGGGGGGCGCTTTTTTAACATTGCCCTTTCGTCAGAAAACCACATCAATCCGTTTGATTTACCGACACCACGAGAGGACGAATCGCCAGCAGATATCTTACGATCAAACATTGTGAACTTGGTGGGATTGTTTCGTCTTATGTTAGGTGGTCTTACTCCCGAAGAAGACGCCATTGTAGACAGGGCAATTACCGAAACGTACGCACTCAAAGACATTACCGGGCAGTCAGACTTTTCAAATATGACTCCGCCACTATTATCTGACTTTGAAATGGTGCTTGCGGGTATGGAGGGTTCAGAATCCTTGGTACAGAGGCTTTCTAAATACACAAAAGGTACGTGGGCAGGATTTATCAACCGCCCAACAAACGTTGATATCAACAAAAAGTTTGTTGCCTTCTCTGTGCGAGATATGGAAGACGAACTAAAGCCAGTCGCTATGTACATTGTTACTCACTTTATTTGGAATGCGGTCCGAAAAGATCTCAGAAAACGACTCCTTATTATTGACGAGGCGTGGTGGATGATGAAATCAGAAGACACCGCATCTTTCCTTTACTCTATGGCAAAGAGAGGCAGAAAGTACTACCTTGGTGTTGCCACCATCACTCAAGACGTTGATGACTTTCTAAAAAGTCCGTACGGTCTTCCAATGATCACCAACTCTTCCATCCAGTTGCTGTTAAAACAGTCTCCGTCATCAATTGATAACGTACAAAAAACATTTAACCTTACCGACGAAGAAAAGTACTTACTACTTGAGTCTGGCGTTGGAGAGGGGATATTCTTTGCAGGGCTAAAACACGTTGCGATAAAGATTATTGCTTCGTACACGGAAGACCAGATTATTACCTCTGATCCATCGCAGTTACTGGCGATTGGAAAGCGTGGAAGAGAGGGCACTTCGAAGGGTGCGGAGTAGGTCAGGCTGTGCGTGGAAAAGAAGGGGGTGTCTTTAACGATGCCGTATAATGGTAAGAGTTATTTGGTATGTTATTTCCTTTAGTACTGCTTGTTTTTTTACTCGCGCCACTCCCAACAGTAGCGGTGACTTTTCCGGTACTTGAAGACCCTCTTACCGTTGAGGTGGTGCCAACGTCTCCTGTGCCAGGGCAAGTGGTTCAGGTGCGTTCGTCTTACTTTGCGCAAAATCCAGAAGGCGTTCATTACTCGTGGAGTGTCAATGGACGCACTGTTGATCAAGGCGTAGGAGTAAAAAATATAACAGTTGAGGTTGGCCCCTTAGGCTCAAGAACATCTGTATCGCTCACAGTAACTGAAAACGGGGTCGTAAAGGGTCAAAAAACAGTAGCCATACAACCTGCCGACGTAGATATTGTGTGGGAGGCAGATACTGCCCATATTCCGTTTGTTTCTAACCGGCCACTTCCGAACGCCGACAGCACCATTGTTGCCGTTGCGGTGCCCCACATTGTTCGCACTTCCGGCACTCGGGTCTCTGCAAACGATCTTGTGTACTCGTGGAAAATAAATCGTTCAAGCACGCCGTCGTTAGTTGGGTACGGAAAAAATGTTTTTACATTTTCATCTCCACAATTTAAAAACCAATTTTCAGTTGGTGTCACCGTTACAACCAGAGAAGGCGACATAACGGCAGAAAAGTCTATTACCATAACCCCCGTTGAGCCTTCTGTCCTTTTTTACGAAAATGCACCTCTCTTGGGCACACGTTTTGACAGAGCAATTAACGACGAACTCGTGCTTTCAGGTGAAGAGGTTACCGTCTCTGCGTACCCGTTATCCCTGTCGGGTGCCACCGCTTTGCAGTATGAGTGGCGAGCAAACGGACGGGTTGTTGAGGCGTCTCCGGAAGACCCACGAACCATCACCTTCCGAAAGACTGGCGAGGGGAGGGGGTATTTTACTATCGAACTTTCGGTCTCACAGTTTCAGGCACTTTTTAACCGAGTTAAGAGCTCTTTTCTGTTAACATTCTAAGTATGAAACTATTTTTCTTTATCGGCACAGCAATCGCAGTTGTCTTTTTGTTTGCCCCACAGGCATTTGCCGATTTTGTTGGCTTGGCACCAATTCCAAACCTCGATACGAGCGAAGGGGCGACACTTTCTTCGTATCTCAACTCTCTTTTTAATTTTGCCATTGCTATGGGTGCGATACTTGCTGTGCTTATGTTGGTGAGAAGCGGTTTTACCTATATGACATCAGACGCCCTTTCGCAAAAATCTGACGCGCGAACACAGATTCAAAGCGCCATTACCGGATTGATCCTCTTACTCCTCTCTTGGTTGTTTTTAGAGATTATTAACCCAAATCTATTAAATTTGGATTTGTTTAGAAACTTAAACAGTGGGTCGTCCGCTGAGCCAACAGGAGATCCGTTTGACACAACAACAAACCCCGTGCAAAGCGGAACCACTGATCCATTTTCCAATCCTGGTTTTACTGATGGTATATAAATAATTATGAAACGAATAATACTCATAACAGGAATCTCAGTTATCGGAATCGCCATAATGGCAATGGTTATATTCTTCTCTTCTCTTGGCAACAATGGGGGATCTTCGGATGGTCCACGTTCCGGAAATATTTTTGATGCAATTTTTCCCTTTGGAAATAGTTCAGACAATCAAGGAGGGGGAGGGAGCACTAGTGAGGACACCGACCCAATTGTTGATACGCGTCCAGTGCCTCGTCTGCGTATGATTTCTGAAAAACCAACGTCTGGCGGTGCTCCATTTCTATTTTCTGAAGACGAAGAAGAGAGAATTGCCATCAACTATATGGAGCGAGAAACAGGACACCTGTACGAAACATTCTCTGACGGGTTAACTGTGCGAAGAATTTCAAACACCACGATTCCGGGCGTACAAGAAATATTGTGGATAAATAGAGACGAAGCGATTATCCGACTCTTCTCTGGTGGAGAGATTGAACACTTCTACCTCCAACTCCCTACCGCCACCACTACGCAATCTGTTACGGGAGTATTTTTGGGAGTGTGGGACTATGTATCGCTTGATACAAACGGATCTACGCTGGTAACGGTCTCCGCAACAGATGAAGGGGGGTCTACTGTAACCTCTATACCTCCGAACGGGGGAACAGAAAGGACAATTTTCACTTCGGCTTTGAGGTCGTGGGTTCCTCTACAGACACAAACAAGTGTGTTTATTCAAACAACGCCGGCTTCAAACCTGCAAGGGTTTTTGTATAGAATATCTAATGGAAACCTTGTAAAAATACTCGGGGGTATTTCCGGACTTATGGCTAACCCCAACCCTTCAGGCGAATTAATACTGTATAGCGCAGGGCGACAAAACTTTTCTTTTCTTGAAGTACTCAATACCCAAACAGGAGAAACAACTGGAGTGCCGTTTTCATCGATTGCCACTAAGTGTGTGTGGCTTCCACCAGAAAACGTTTCAGTGCTATGCGGAGTTCCTAATTCATACCAGCAGGGCAACTATCCGGAGGATTGGCTACAGGGAAAGGTTTCTTTTGCCGATACACTTTGGCTTTTTGACACCACATCAGGCGAAACGAAAGAGCTATTACATATAGCAGACGAGTACGGTGTTGCAATTGATGTGTGGCAACCGCGCGTAAGCGAAGACGGCTCGTACCTGACCTTTATTAATAAAAACGACCTATCGTTTTGGGGCTTTCAGATAACAGAATAGTTGCACTCGGTGTACTAAAAAAACCGCAACTGCGGTTTTTTTAGTACACACATCACTTTTTTAAAGAGCTTCTGGTTTTTCTATTGACCTGTCTCGCATCCGTTTAACCATAATCTCTTGCCCGAGAGCAAAAAGGTTAGACACCGCAAGGTAAAGCGCAACCGCCGCTGATATAAAGTACGCAACCAGACCAATAATAACGGGAAAGACGTAGCGCATCTGAAGGTGCATAGAACGCTGAAAGTCATCTTTCAAAGAAGTGCCTTTGGTTTCAGGTGCCTTTGGCGACATAAGTCGCGCAATATAGTACTGCGTTATCGCCACGATGAGCGCCAAGACAATACTTTTACCGGTCAATTCAATAATGCCCATGAATGAGAACGAAAAAACTTCAGGAATAGAGATAAAGTTGTACAAAAGAGACCCATCAAACCCCCCATCCTTTCCTTCGTTAAAGAAAACGAAGTACAGACCAAAAATAATAGGGAGCTGGATTAAAATAAGAAAAATACTCGCAAATGGGTTTATTTTTTTATCTTTAAAAAGAGCCATTGTTTTCCGCGCCAACTCTTCTTTGTTATCTTTAAAATCTTCACGGAGCTGCTTTAATTCGGGGTCTATCTCGCGCATTACAATCTGTGTCTGTATTGCCTTTTTAGAAAGAGGGAAGAGAATGAGCTTGATAAGAATGGTAAGTATAATAATTGCTATACCAACATCTCCTCCAGGCACCACGCCAACCAAAAAAACGAGGGCGTTGTATATTGGCTGATAAATAAATGTAGAAAAAAGATTTGAAATCATCGCGTTATTGTAGCCCGTATTTACTACTGTGCCAAGGATACCCTAGGTATTTTTTGATAAAAAAGTACGTATATCTTCTTGCATCGAACGAAACGAGGTATCAAAAAATCCCCTGTTAGGGTACACCAGTAGACGCGCATCTGGCTCCGCACCCACCTTTTTTACCGCCATATACACTCGACGACGTGCCTTGTTACGCATCACTGCCGTCTTAAAGACCTTTTTCGACACAATCACTGCAACAGCAAAACTCTCTCCGGAAAATAGCGAAACCGTTCCCCACGAAAAAGCGCCCCGAGCAAGGGGCTTCTTCTGAGGGAAGTCTTCTTTTCTAATCCTCTTTTGTTTTGGCAACATTAGATCCAAGCGCACTATACTGTCAGCTTTGCTCGACCTTTTCGACGTCTATTTAAAAGGATTTTCTTTCCTGATGTTGTTTTTGATCGAACCAAAAAGCCGTGCGTTGTCTTTCGTTTTCTCACTTTTGGTTGATATGTTCTTTTTGTTGACATAGTATTGATTAAGTATTATCCACAGGCTACTCACAGTTTACTAACATATCTTTCTTTCTTCAGCAAGTTCTGTGTTTTGACTGCTAGGGGTATAATAGCAAATCAGAGGCAGACTATCTATATGGAACTAGACACAAAACAACTTTGGGAAAACACACTCACAAACATAGAGCTCTCTATCTCTCCCGCTAGTTTTAAAATGTGGTTTGGAGAAACACACATTGTCAGGGTTGAGGGAGGGGTTGTGTATGTTGGGGTCCCTAACCAACTCACGAAAGAGTGGCTGTCGGAACGTTTTGGCAAGTTAATTTTAAAAACAATACGGGATTCTGTGGATACCGTCCGCAGTATTGAGTACACTGTTTCAAAACAAGAGCCAAAACGGGGCTCAGAAAAAATAGCTCCACAAGAAAATACAAACTCTGAGCTTCCTTTGGCTGATTACTACGTAAACCGCTCAGACAATTTAAACCCGCGCTACACCTTTGACTCTTTTGTTGTTGGTCCATTCAACGAGCTCGCTTTTTCTGCAGCGCAAGCGGTTTCAAAGAGTCCTGGGATTGCATACAACCCACTTTTTTTATACGGAGAAACCGGACGAGGCAAAACTCACCTCATTCAGTCAGTAGGTAATCACATTAAAAAAGCGTTTGCCGGTAAAAAAGTCTTTTACCTTACCGCTGAGCGCTTTGGTTTTGATTTTATGAACGCAATAAACGCACGCACCGTTCCAATGTTTAAAGAAAAGTACAGATCACACGACGTGCTCATTATTGACGACATCCAGTTTTTCTCTAAAAAGAACACCCTTCAAGAAGAATTTTTCCACCTTTTTAACACCCTTCACGACAACAACAAACAGCTGATCTGTTCTTCAGATAGGCACCCTAACTTCATCCCAGACATCACAGACCGCCTCCAGTCGCGTTTTGTTGCCGGAATGACTGTTGCAATCAATGAACCAGATCACGAGTCTAGAATGGCAATTATTAAAGCAAAAGGGGCTTCTATAGGCCTCACCTTGTCTGACGAGATCGTGGAGACACTCTCTTTAGCTGCGCCAGGTAACATTCGAGAAATTGAGGGGGTGTTGAACACTATTTTATGTCAAATGCAGTTGCGGGGGAGTGTCACTGATGAAATGATTCGTGATGTCATAAAATCAACAACAAAACCAAAACGTTCAGTTTCAACAAAAAACATTATTGCAAGGGTTGCTGAGTTTTATGGCGTTGACGAGGCTTCAATGTATGCAAAAACACGGAGGAGAGAGATTGTTCGTCCGAGACAAATTATTATGTACGTCCTTAGAGAGGACTTTAACCTCTCATACCCCGCAATAGGGTCTGTGTTTGGAGGAAGGGACCACACTACAGTCATTCACGCTTGTGAAAAGGTTAAAAAAGACCTCGTTGAAAATGAAGACCTTAAAACGCAGATAGCAGACATTAGAACTATGTTGAAATAGCTGTTGAAAACGTATGAAAAACATTCAAAACATCTTGTGGGTAAAAATGGGGATACTGTTCGGTACACATCGCTTTATAGTTATAAACAGTTCTGTATACCGTTACCCACAAAGAAAGACACTTAACCTCTTAGTGTGGCGCCAATTAAACAAAGAGTTAAATACACTTCTACACATATTCACACAGTATAATAATAAAGAAGTTTATATATGAAACTAGAAATATTAAAAGAAGATATTGATAGAGCAATAAGCTCTGCGTCTAAGGTTAGTAATAAGAACCTCTCGTTACCTGTTCTTGGTTGTGTTGTTGTTAGTGCTCAAAACGAGCATGTAATTGTTCGCGCAACAAATCTCGACGTGTCGGTTGAAATTCCTGTAAAAGCAAAAATACTAGAAGAGGGTTCGGTTGCTGTTCCTGCGCAAATTTTTTCCCAAACAATAGCAACGTCAACTGATACAAAAATAACGCTATTTGAAAAAGATAATGTGTTGGTTGTTGGTGGAGATCATGGTGATGCAAAGTTAAAAACTCTCGATGTTTCAGAATTCCCAACACTTTCGTATGTAAAAGAAGGGCAGGGTGTTGCTGTTTCTGTACCAACAAAAGAGGTAACAAAAGCTTTAAAAACTGTTTCTTTCGCAGCATCTTCTTCGGGGATGCGACCAGAGTTGTCGAGTATATACCTTACTCTTCAAGAGGGTGTGCTAATCACTGCTGCAACTGACTCTTTTCGTCTCGCTGAGGCATGGGTTCCTGTTAAAACAAAACAAGCAATTGATCCTGTGCTTATACCCGCAAGAAACGTTCAGGACATACTGCGAGTTATTTCTGAAGGAGACACAACAGAGATTCGCGTTGGTGAAAACCAGTGTACGTTTATTTCGGGTGGTGCACAAATAACATCAAGAACTATCGATGGAGCGTTTCCTGAGTATAAGGCAATTATTCCAACGGCGTTCGTGGCGACAACAACAATGCTTACAGAAGACGCTGTGCGAGCGTTCAGAAAAGTTTCCGTTTTTAGTGACTCGTTTGGTCGTGTAGAAATACAAAACACACCGTCAAAAAAGCAACTCTTGTTGGGGGCAACAAACACACAAGTGGGGGAGACTCAAGAGGCAGTAGACGCAGTGATGGAGGGGGAGGATGTCAGTATGAATTTTAATATACGGTATATCACTGACGCGCTCTCTGTTTTGTCTTCAGATAGTGTTGTGTTTAAGATTGCAGGAGAAGGAAAACCTGTGGTTATTGAAGAGTCTCCCAATAGCGGTTTTATGTGTCTAGTGATGCCTATGAATAAGTAGTGATGGAGTGTTGAGCGACCAGACTTAAAAGAGAGACAAAGAAAGGAAAATAAGCACGATGAAATTATGAAAAGAATAGGAGATTTTCTCACTCGTTTTCAAAATTTAACTCCACCTGATGATGCTGTTAAAAAGGCAGTGGTTGATGTTGTTGCAGACGAACTCGGTGTTTCTATTGCAAAGAAAGATGTGTATATAAAACAAAATGTGGCGCACGTAAAAACAACATCTGTAATAAAAAATACCTTGGCGCTTAATAGAGGTAGGATACTGTCGGCTTTATATACAAAACTTCCGAAACTGAAAGACACTATTCGGGACGTTCGGTAGTCTACAGTTGGGGTTCTTCTGTCGGTAAAAAACCGTTTTTGCTTGCCCATAGTCTTACAGAGTACTCCCAAGATGCGTACTGTGCGTCTTGACTGGGGTCTTCTGGGCGGGGGCCACGGGGGTTGTCTTTATCTACCCAGTATAAGATTGAATGTATATCAATAGTGTTACCTGAGCCTGTCCACACTCCACGCAAAACAGGTTTGTCTGCCTCGGTTACTGTTGACCTCGGCTCAGGGAACGGTGTTTTTGGAAATTTTTCGAGTGCTTCCTCCATAAACGAGCGCCACAGAGGGGCGATAATAAACCCAGCAACGGATTTAACCATCGGACTATTGTCGTTGTTGCCCGCCCAAGCACCTACAGCGATGTTTGGTGAGTAGCCAACTATCCAAGCGTCTCGTGAGTCGTTAGTGGTACCTGTTTTGGATGCGACGTGGTTGTTTGCAAAATAGAGAGGGGAGTTAGTTCCGAATGCCGGCGCACGAGCCTCATTATCTGACAGCATATCTGAAATGGTATTTGCAACATTTGCATCGAGCACTCTATTTTGTGTCGTCGAGTACTCACGAACAACACTGCCGTCGCTTTCTTCTATGCGGAGCACAGACCTGTAGTCGTACCGAACGCCTTCTGCGGCAAATACGCCGTACGATGACACCAGATCCAGAAGAGAAACCTCTCCACCGCCCAACACCAGTGTTAAGCCGTATCTTTCGACCCCCTCGAGTGCGGTAATTCCCATCGAACGAGCCAATCGGATAGCATCTTGTATTCCAACTAAATACAAAATCTTCACTGCAGGGACGTTGACGGATTGGGCGAGAGCATCACGAAATGTCATCGGCCCCCGAAAGGTAAGGTCATAATTCCCCGGAGAGTAGCAGGGGTTTTCGTTTGAAAAGTTATCAACTGCGCAGGTGGTTGAAAACTGCGTCTGTACGTCAAACACAACGGTCTCTGGCGTGTACCCTTCGCGAATTGCTTGCGCGTACACAAACGGCTTAAAAGCTGAACCCGGCTGCCTCTTTGCGAGGGCGATATTAAAGTTTCCGTCGATCTCGGTATCAAAGTAGTCGCGAGACCCAACCATGGTGAGAATGTCCCCTGATTTTGGATCTATGGCCACCAGCGCGGCGTTCTCGGCGTTAAAGTCAGTGGTGTTTGTCGTGGCGTACTCTTTTACTACCCGCTCTCCTATTTCTTGAAGGTCGACATCTATTGTGGTGATGATTCTCCAACCGGACTCTTCAAGTGCGCGCAAGCCATACTCGCGTTCAAGTTGCTCTCGAACAAAAAACACAAAATGTGGAGCTCGTATACCGGACACAACTTGATTTTTAAACTCAACAACTTCTTCACGTGCCTGTTGGTACTGCTCATTAGTTATAAAGTCTAATTCGTACATACGAGAAAGCACTAAATTTTTGCGAGTCTCGAGCGCACTGCGGTTGTTTCCATACGGCGAGTAGTATGTTGGCGCTTGTGGGAGCGCCGCTAAGTACGCGGCTTCTGCCAAAGAAACGTCTTCGGCGCTTTTGCCAAAAAAGGATTGTGATGCCTCTTCAACTCCGTAGATTGTTCCACCGTACGGTGATTCATTTAAGTACAGCTCTAGAATTTCTTCTTTGTTGAGCTCTTGCTCCAACCGAAGGGCAATAACCCACTCGATAAGTTTTCGAGAGATGGTGCGCTCGCTGGTAAGTACCGAGTTTTTTACCACCTGCTGTGTGATAGTTGACCCACCCTGAACACCTCTCCCACGCAGAGGTTGCAAAAACACAGCTCGCAGTGTCGCAATTGGGCGTACACCGATATGTTCATAAAAGGTAGAGTCTTCGATTGCAACTGCTGCATTACGAATATGTAAGGAAATCTCGTCAATCGGGACGATGGTGCGATCTACGTCTTTATGGAGGTCGTACAAGAGCACCTCTCCGGTACGATCGTATATTTTTGCGGACTGAGAGATTTTTCTGTCGTGGAGAGACTGGATATCAGGTATTTTGAACGTTGCCGCCCAAATAAAAATTGAACCCCCCGCCACGAGGCCAATAATAAAAAACACAAGCAGAATGTCGCGTATTATGTGGCTCTTTGCCATATTGTTCAATCATAGCAGACAAGGGAGGTGTGTGGCACAAATGTGATAAAGTTGATGTATGTTGTTTGGGAAAAAACCACCAATAATCACAGACGAGAAAAGAGTCGACGAGCTGTTGTCACGCGGTGTTGCCGAGGTTATTCCAGGAAATAAAGCCCTCAAAGAGTTACTAATGAGTGGTAAACAGCTTCGAGTGAAGCTCGGTATTGACCCAACCAGCCCCAACCTTCACCTTGGTAGATCAGTCCCACTCCTCAAACTGAAAGATTTCCAAGACCTTGGACACCAAGCGATTTTGATTGTAGGTGATGCTACAGGAGTGATAGGCGACACCTCAGATAAACAGAGTGAACGCCCAATGCTTTCTCAAGAAGAAGTAAAGAAAAATGCAGAAACGTATTTTACCCAAGCATCCACACTGCTCGGCGACTCGTTTGAAAGGCGTTTTAATTCAGAGTGGCTCAACAAACTGTCGTTTTCAGAGCTGGGAGAGCTTGCAAACCAGTTTTCTGTTGCAGAGTTTATAGCACGCGACAACATCAGACGTCGCCTTGATGCGGGGACTCGCGTCTCACTTCGAGAAACACTGTACCCGCTTATGCAGGGGTATGACTCTGTGGCGGTGAAGGCTGATGTTGAGATTGGCGGTGTTGATCAACGTTTTAATTTACTTGCAGGACGAACACTACAAGAGCACTACAACCAACCTCCACAAGGTGTTGTTATGACCGAATTTCCAATAGAAGGATTGGACGGCAGAAAAATGAGCTCTAGCTGGAGGAACATCATTGCGTTTAAAGACGAGCCAAGTGAAATGTTTGGAAAGGTTATGTCTGTAAAGGATGAGTTAATTGAAAAATACTTTAGATTGCTTACACGTGTTCCGATGGATGATGTGTCCGTCTTACTCTCTGCGCATCCGCGCGACGCAAAACTTTCTCTCGCTACAGAATTGGTGCGTATGTACCACGGAGAAAGGGAGGCAGAGAACGCCAAAAATAATTTTGAAAACACGTTCTCTAAAGGCGGTGTGCCAGATAACGTGGTCGAGTGTACCCTCAGTCAAGGCGAGTCTCTTATAGATGCGCTCGTTGTATCCGGAGTTGTTGCGTCTAAAACTGAAGGGAGGCGACTGTTGGAGGCCGGAGCAATAAAAATCACTGGGTCTGATCAAAAAATAACTGGTGCTAACCAAACTATTGATGCGGGCGCAATACTTCGTGTTGGGAAGCACCGTTTTGTAAAAATAGTATGTAATTAAAAAACCCGCAGCTGCGGGTTTTTTAATTACATATCTTCGTCGTCGTTTAATCCTCCCATGTCATCATCCTCTCCGTCCTCCATTTCGTCAGAGTCGTCTTCATCTTCGTCAAAGAGAGACTCTATTTCATCATCAACATCAGATTCTTCTACCTCCTCATCGATGTCAAGAAGGAGCTCATCTGCGTATGTGTTTGTACCCATGTTTATTTATTTATTTTTAAACAACATCTGAAGCTTCGTAGATTCAGACGCACTATTTTTATCAAAAATTTAAGAATTAGCAAGAGAGAGGGTTTCCTTGTGTGGATATAGTTGGGGATAACAAAATGCCTTACAAACCCGCTCTGTTGAGCCGTTTATTTGCCTGATGCGCGTATCCAAGAGCAATGGCGTCAAACTCGTCGTCTTTCCTGTTTCCAGCAGGTAATTTTATAAGGCGTGGGACCATCCGCATTACCGCATCTTTTGATGCATTACCAATTCCTGTTACTGCTATTTTTACTTCTTGTGGCGAATATTCAAAGAGGGGGATGTGTGCCTGTAGTACCGCTAAGATAATAACCCCTCGCGCTTCAGCGACACGCATTGCTGTTTTTTGGTTCTTAGTGAAAAAGAGAGTTTCAATGGCAACAGCATCAGGAGAAAATGTGTCTATGACCTCTGAAACTCTTTTGTTGATTGCAAGAAGCCGTAGTCCAAATTCTTTTTCAGTAGGAGAAAAGCACTCAGAGTGACGTACCTCATCTCCCTCAAACACAGCGAGCCCTAAGCGATCATATCCAGGGTCTATTGCAAGAACTGAAGACATATAGGTGAGTATACAGTATAGAGTATTTAGTATGTGAGGAGTAGGCGACTATGATTTTGTTGTTGAGGATTTCATTAGGCCACCTATCAGGCGGTGAATTTCCTCAACCATACTTTGAATTTCGGTATGTAGTTTTTTCTCCAAATATCCAAGGTCTCGAGCAATGTATAACTGGTTTTCTAACTCCGAAAGCGATGTTTTGCCATTGTATAAAAACTATTCTTATCAGTAGCAGTCCTCCTTCCAAACCCTTCCGCAATGTTAGATGTCTCTGAAACAGAAGCGCGCCTCATTTGACTAGTTAAACCAAACTTCTCTCCATCAGGGAGTGTGCGGGTATGTTTGTATACAAGTAGCACCAAGACGTGCGCCCTCTGCCACGCAACCAACTGGCTGAAATGATGAATAACCATACATATACTGTATACCGAATACTCAATACCGAATACTCTTTTTCAGATGCTCAAACGCTCGTGGGGTTGCAACGCGTCCGCGTGGAGTGCGTTCCAAAAAACCTTCTTGCATTAGGTACGGTTCATACACGCCCTCTATTGTTTCTTCTTCCTCCATGGTTGCAGCCGCGAGAGTTTTAAGTCCAATAGGACCCCCCCTAAATTTATCAACCAGTGTTTCAAGGAGTCGTCGGTCAGAAGAAGTTAAACCGGCCTCGTCAACGCCAATCATTGAGAGTGCTTTTTGGGCAACCTCAGCAGTGACCGGGGTTCGGTCTAACTGAGCAACGTCGCGACATCGCTTGAGCAGATAATTTGCTGTACGAGGGGTTCTTCGTGACCGTTTCGCAACCTCTTTTGCTGCTTCGGGTTCGAGCTGTATACCCAAAATAGAAGCAGATCGTTGTAAAATTTTCTCAATATCTTCTTCAGAGTAAAATTCTAACTGAAAAACACCACCAGAGAAACGTGAACGAAGAGGTGACGAGATGAGCGCGATCCGTGTTGTGGCTCCAATAAGCGTAAAAGGAGGAAGCCCAAGCTCTATAGTGCGCGCCGACGGACCCTTTCCAATGATAATATCGAGCTTCCCTGCTTCCATAGCAGGGTAAAGAACTTCCTCAATGGTTTTATTGAGGCGGTGGATTTCGTCAATAAAAAGAATGTCACCAGGGGTCAGGTTGGTAAGAATGGCGGCAAGGTCACCGACTCGTTCAATAACAGGACCTGCTGTTGATTTTAGGTTAGTGCCAAGCTCTTTTGCTATAAGGTGGGCGAGCGTTGTCTTTCCCAAACCAGGAGAGCCATACAGAAGTGTGTGCTCAGGAGCGTGTGACCGCTCTTTTGCCGCGGTAATGAGAACGCGCAAATTTTCTTTGAGGTTTTCTTGTCCGACGTACTCTTCCCACGTGCTTGGGCGAAGCGTTTGGTCAAGAGACGCCTCTGGAGCAACTCTCTCTTCGGTAGGTTCGTTTGGTGCGGTATCCATAGAAACAGTATAACGGAAATTTGCCAGTTATTAGTACTTAGCCATTAGTCGTTAGGTTTTGAACTATGCTTTATTCTCATACTCCATGGTTCAAGATAAGGGCTTGACAAAAAGATATCAGTATGCTAGTATAGCAAAAGCCCTGAAAAGGGCTGTTCTTTTGAAAGAAACCGAACCCATCTAAGCAACGCTGTGGCTTCGTGGTAAGGACGGACTGGTTCCTCAACTTGTTTGAGGGTTACTGGTTCTATCCTCATCCATGTTCCACTTTCTCCTAGCAGAGTGTTGCTTAGAGTGGTTCGGTTTTTTATTTTATTATGGAGCAATATCAATAACTCGCTCCACCTCTTCAAGAGAGGTGATGCCGTTGAGGATTTTTACCACCCCGTCCTCGGGCATTGTGAGAATGTCCCGTTTCTTTTGAATTTCTTGAATATCATTTTCAGACGGGTTGTTGCGCACAAATGCGTCAATTTCACTATCTACGACAATTCCTTCAAATACACCAATCCGACCTTTGTAGCCCGTCATATTGCACGCCTCGCAACCAACCGGTTCAAAGACAACTGAAGAATTTTGGGGGATAACGTCTTTATTTCTTATTCCTGCAACAACCTTTTCTATAAGCGTCTTTTTTTCTCCCTCTAGAGGAGTTTCTTTTCTACATTTCGGGCACAGCTTTCTCACAAGGCGTTGCGCTAATACTACGGATACTGCAGAGCCGACAACCTTTAGATCAATATCAAAATCAGCAAGGCGGGGGAAGGCCCCAGCCGCGTTGTTGGTGTGTAGTGTTGAGAACACAAAGTGTCCGGTAAGTGCAGCGTCAATCGCGGTGCGAGCAACGTCTGCTTCTCTGATCTCTCCAATCATAATAACGTCTGGGTCTTGCCGTAAGGCTGATCGTAGAGCACCGATAAATGTGTAGTTTTTTTCAACTTGTGTTTGTACAACGCCTTTCAGGTGGTATTCAACAGGGTCTTCAATGGTAATAATTTTGATTTGGGGAGAGTGTATCTCTCGCAAACACGCGTAGAGCGTTGTTGTCTTTCCTGATCCGGTAGGTCCTGTTGTTAAAAGCATTCCGTTTGGTTTTGTGATTTCTTCTTTCACTAATTTTTCAAGCATTGGCTCCATCCCCAATTCAGAGAATGGCACCGCGATTGCCTCTGGGTTGAGTACACGCATCACAACGCTCTCTCCGTATGTCCCCGGGATTACTGATGTTCTTATCTCTATTTCAGTCTCGCCAAGTTCAATAGAAAAACGGCCATCTTGTGAGCGGTCGTGGATATTTAACAGAAGACCTGATAGCAGTTTAAGACGTGACAAAAGGAGCGTATGCGTTTCTGCATCAAAAGTGGCAACATCTTGAAGAACACCGTCTAAACGAAATCGCAAACGGACGCTCTCTTCTTCTGGTTCAATATGAACATCAGATGCGTTTATTGAGAGCGCCCCACCGAGAACAACTTCAAGAATGCGGGATATGCGAAAAGCCTTTTTTAATAACGACACCTCTTCTATTGCCTTAGCAATGCTCGGCACACCATCAAACTCCTCAATAGTTTTTTTGAGCTCTTCAGACGAAATATCAAAAACGCCAGATTTAGACTCAATAGCAAAAGAAAGGTCTGCGTACCGTTCCCACGCGCGAGAGAGAGATGCGCGCGAAACCATAAACTGCCTTACTTCATAGTGATTTTCTTCTAAGTCTTTCAGTACCGACGGAAGTTTTGGGTGTTGTGGTGAGCGTACTGCCAAGGACACGCGTTTCCCAACAACATCAAACGCGGCGCACTCGGCTCCGCGTGCCTTCTCTTCGGATACTAAACGGAGCGCGTCAGTGTTTATAGAAACACGCGTAAGGTCAATGTACTCAATGCCGTACTTTTGAGACAGTAAAGAGGCGAGCTCTTCTTCCTCTCTTCTCTTAAGGTCTTCCAGGTCTCGTGTTGCATCATCTTGTATGTCCATTCTCAAAATAGTACCTCATTTTTGGACACTTTGCTTTTAGTGTTAAACAATAGCGGATTTTGATACCATAGAGGTATGAACATCTCTCTGGATCAATTAGATACATTTGCCAAGAAGTTTGTTGAAAGCCTCTCAACCAACACTGCTCGCGGCGCGTACTGCGTGGGACTCTCGGGGGATTTAGGTTCGGGGAAAACAACATTTGTACAACGGGTGGCAAAAGAGCTTGGTGTAAAAGAAGGTATAACAAGTCCGACGTTTGTTATCTTGCAAACGTACCCAATAGATCACAGCAGGTTTAAAACGCTGGTTCACATTGACGCATACCGACTTTCTGAAGGAGAGTCAGAGACAATTAATTTTAGTGAGTACATACAAAATCCCGATAACCTTATTTTAATAGAGTGGCCGGAAAATATAGTTACTCATGCTGAGCAGTGCGCCACCACGCTTCAGTTTGACGTTGTTGACGAAAACACACGAGAGATTTTGGAGAAGAAGTAATATATGGCAACAAAAAAACCAACCATTGTCCTCATTGACGCTCACGCGATTATCCATCGAGCGTATCACGCGCTCCCCGAACTGAGCACACCTTCGGGAGATCCGGCGGGGGCACTGTACGGCTTGTCGGCAATGTTAATAAAACTGGCAAGAGAGCTGTCGCCTGATTATATGGTTGCCGCGTATGACCTCCCCGGACCAACACACCGCCACGACGCGTATAAAGAATATAAGGGGACGCGGAGTAAAACCGAAGATGCTCTTGTTGAGCAGTTGGGCACATCACGTGAAGTGTTTGAGGCGTTCCATATACCCATTTACGAAGTTCCGGGGTTTGAAGCCGACGACGTAATTGGCACGCTATCAAAACAGTTGGCAAAGAAGTTCCGTGTCATTATTGCCTCGGGAGATATGGATACACTCCAGTTGGTTCAGGGAGACGATGTGCAGGTGCTAACGTTACGAAAGGGGTTGTCTGACACGGTGCTGTACAACGAAACAGCAGTGCAAGAGAGGTATGGATTTTCACCAACCGCGCTCCCTGACTACAAAGGCCTTCGTGGCGATCCATCAGATAACATTATTGGAATAAAAGGAATTGGCGATAAAACCGCAACGACGCTCATCTCTCACTACGGCACGATAGAGAAGATGTACCGTGCTCTTGAAAAAGACAGCGAGAAGGTAAAAAAAGAGCTCGGTATTACCGAGAGAGTCACTCGTTTGTTGCTGGACGGAAAAGAAGAGGCAGAGTTTTCAAAGGTGCTTGCAACCATCAGAATGGACGCACCTGTTACTTTTGAAAAAGAAGAAGCCAACTGGAAAAAAGATTTTGACCGTAAAAAAGCAGTCGCGCTACTATCGTCTTTGGGATTCCGTTCGCTTATTTCGCGCGTTGATACTCTAGGAGGTAAAGCAGGTGTCGCAAGCAGTGCTCCAAAAGATGCTTCAGAAACAGAGGCGATAGATATTGATGAAACCATGCTCGCCGAAGCGTCGGTGATGCTGTGGCTTACCAGCTCTGAAACAACAAACCCATCTTTAGATGACATATTGCATGCTACAGGAAGCAAGTCGTTGGAAGATGCGCACAAAAAGTTACTCAAGAAGGTCGCTGACGAAAACCTTGAGACGGTGTATTGCGACATTGAAAAACCGCTCATTCCTATTATTAAAAAGCTCAACGCTGAAGGGGTTCAAATTGATAGAGAGTATTTAAAAAAACTTTCAAAAGAGTATCATGCCGAGCTCGACGTCCTCTCAAAAGAAATATTTTCTTATGCGTGTGAAGAATTTAACATCAACTCACCAAAGCAACTCGGAGCCATTCTCTTTGAGAAGTTAGGGTTGCAGGGGAAGCGGCAAAAAAAGACAGCCACTGGCCAATTTTCTACGAAAGAATCTGAGCTGGTGAAGTTAAAAGGCGAACACAAAATTATTGAAAGCATTTTGGCATACCGCGAACTTCAAAAACTCTTATCAACATACATTGACGCGATACCGTCCTTGTTAGACGCAAACAGCAGGTTGCACACCACATTTGTTCAAACTGGAACGACAACAGGGCGCCTCTCTTCACGAGAACCAAACCTCCAAAATATCCCCATTAAAAGCGAGCTGGGACGGCGTATACGGAAGGCGTTTATTGCCCCTAAGGGTAAAATGCTCCTTGCGTTAGACTACTCTCAAATAGAGCTCCGTCTTGCGGCGATACTGTCTGGTGACGAAAAATTAAAAAAAGTATTTAAAGACGGAGAAGATGTACACAGCTCCGTTGCCTCAGAAGTTTTTGGAGTACCCCTTGAAAAGGTAACGTACGAAATGAGGAGGAGCGCAAAGGTTATTAACTTTGGCATTTTGTATGGAATGGGGGTAAACGCACTCAAAGAAACATTGGGTACTAATCGTACTGAGGCACAAAGTTACCTGAACCGGTATTTTGAATTGTACCCGGGACTTGCATCGTACCTCACAAAGGTAAAAGCTGAGGCGTCTCGTATTGGGTATGTTACTACCTTATTTGGAAGAAAGCGGTTCTTCCCCGGAATTCGCTCACACCTGCCACAAATACGGGCCTCTGCCGAAAGAATGGCAATTAATGCTCCTATGCAGGGAACACAGGCAGACGTTATCAAAATTGCAATGGCAAAAGTTGATGCGCTTATAGAAAAAGATTTTAAATCTAAAGTTGCACTTGTACTACAAATTCATGACGAGCTGATCTTTGAAATTGATAATGGTTACCTTGAAGATTTTGCAAAAAAGACAAAACGAATTATGGAGAGCGTACTTTCAAAAGAAGAAACGGACGGGGTACCCATTTTAGTTTCTTCGCAAGCCGGACCCAATTGGGCAGAGATGGAAGAAATAGAGTAAGAAAATTAGTCATTAGTGCTTAGACATGAACTATGTTGTATGAATATGAGCTAGAGACTAACAACTAACCGCTAAAGACTGACATCTAACTTACGGGTATACTGTTTTTATGCTTTACATTTTTACTGGAACAGATATAGGGAAGGCAAAAGCGCGCGCTCGCGAACTTGCTAAGGAGTACGAACTTGTTGTATTTGGCGAAGGGGGAGAGCCAATAGAAAAAGCACTCGGTGTTCTTGCTTCTCATGGACTTTTTGTTTCAATGCCTGCACTTTTATTTGATCGGGTGCGAGAGTCCGAAGAGGGGAAGGTTTTTTTAGAAGATTATGCGCAGGCGCTTCACGAAAGCAAGGTACCTGTGTTTATCGTTGAGCCAAAGCTCACAGCAACTGAATTAAAAAAATTCCCCTCGTCTGCTAAAAAAGAATTTTTTGGTGCCGAAGAGATTACACAACCACAACCAAATGTTTTTGCTTTTACCGATGCGTTTCTTTCGGGTGATAGAAAAAGGGCGTGGATACAGTACCGTACGCTTATGTTGGCAGGGTCTTCCGCTGAAGAAATTCACGGAGCAATGGTGTGGGCGGTCCGCTCTATGCTTTTGTCGCTAAAAACGAGCGGACCAACAGAGGCCGGGTTAAAACCTTTTGTATACTCAAAATCAAAAAAGTTTGGTGAAAAAATTGGCATAGAAAAAGCCGAAACGTTATCTTCTTCGCTTATTTCTGCTTATCACCGCTCTCGTATGGGTGAGGGGGGTCTCGACCTTTTACTAGAGGACCTCCTTCTTGCGAAATGAGGGTTTTCTTGCAGATATTATCTTTTTAGATTTTGAATCTAAAACAATGACAAAGGCGAGCGTTTGATTTGTTGAAGTAAACATCCATTCAATTTCATGCTCTTCTCGAGGAGACTGTTCGCGAAACTTTTTAATAATCGGAACATTCCGAATAAATGTAGTGTTTCCCTGGTTAACCTTATGTTGCATTTGCGTAAACTCTTCCGAGCTTATTTCGACGCCATACCACTCTTTCAGCACATTACGAAAAAGCTTCGGGCACTTGATCGTCTCAATCTTTCTTGGCTGTCTTCTTTCAAATATTCGGAGGGGGTTCATCTGTCAAACCATAGCACTTTGGGTATACGCGGTCAAAAACTGGAAAAATTTCTCTAAATGGTGCACAATCAACACATTCCCGCCCATAGCTCAGTTGGTAGAGCAGCTCCCTTTTAAGGAGATGGTCCTAGGTTCGAATCCTAGTGGGCGGACCACGTATTTAAAAACAGCACCTGCGTGCTGTTTTTAAATACGTGGTCCGAGCCGGAACGTTGTCGCGTAGCGACCGTGAGGCGGGGTCGAGAGCACTTAGTAGAATTGGAACGAAGTGAACAATTATACTTAGTGACTCGTGACGACTTGATACAAAACCTGACGAAAGTCAGTTTTTTGATTGTCCGCCCAAGCACGTAAACTGCTTTACGTGCGTCTAGGATTCGAAGGTGGTTGAGCATATGAATGAGCAATAGCGAAATGAATGCGAAACCCGTACTGCTCCTGTAAGGAGAGAATCCTAGTGGGCGGACACGATTAAAAACGCCAACTGCTTGGCGTTTTTTTATACGTGTCCGAAGCGTACCACACGGGCACTTCTTGTTTTCTAACTCCTTTCAGTCGTAACAAAACAAAGTCGGAGGCATGTTTTTCCAGCAGGAAAAACAGGCGAGCCGGGGTCATCACAAGAGTACTTCCATTTCTCTAATTCGCAGACTCGTAAGAGAAATTGGTCGCAAGCGCACTTAATAGATTTTGAGCAAAGCGAAAAAATATATTTAGTGACGGGTGACGACCATTCAATAAAACAAACATACTCTTCTTGCTAGTACGGCAAGTCAATAGCAAAAGCACCTGCTCCTAAGATAAGAAGTGAGAGAAGGGCGCCAACGGTAAGAATGTTAGTGCTTAACGATTGTGGGGCGACCCCCTTTCCAAGCCATATTCTTCTGCCAAGTACCACCAGTATTCCAAGTATAGCGACAAGCTGTGTTAGAAACCCTACCGCGAGAAGTAAACCAAACAGCGCTTTTTTAAGAGCAAACATCTTTGCGCGAGATCCTCCTGTTTGCCATAATGCTTTTGCGTCTAAGAAAAATATGATCGCAATAGCGATTCGCAAAATCAGCGGTACAAAAAACGAAAGAAAAAATATTTCAGGGAAAAGTGATTCCATACGAGAATGATAGCATAATGCTGTTTTATAGAGAAAATGATTTCAATAATTTTACACAACATACGGAGCGCTCATAACGTTGGCTCTATCTTTCGTACCGCAGACGGTGCGGGGGTTGAAAGGGTGTACCTTACGGGTATCACACCGACTCCCATAGACAGGTTTGGAAGAGAGGATCCAAAGATAGCCAAGGTCGCGCTCGGCGCAGAAAAGACACTTTCGTGGGAGAAGAGAAATATTAACGAAATACTTACTGCACTAAAGAAAGACGGCGTGCAGGTGGTTGCCCTTGAGCAAGATCCACGCTCAATTCCGTACACTCAGTATGTGCCACACGAAAAGTGTGCACTTTTGTTAGGAACTGAAGTCGGGGGTATAGAGAAAGGCCTTCTCGAAAGGGCAGATATTATTTTAGAGATTCCAATGCACGGAAAGAAAGACTCCCTCAATGTTTCAGTTGCGACAGGTATTGCACTTTTTGAAATAAAAAAGCCGCAAATAAAATCTGAATCAGAAACTAACAACTAAGCACTAATAACTAAAAACTAGTTCCTTTTAATACGTTATCGCGTCAACAACCTTTCCGTTTTCATCTAAGAGACGAATTCTCTCTCGAGAGTTTTTCCATAGCTCTTGATCACGGTTGAGATACACATACCACTCATCTTCGTAAAACCCTACATCATTTTTGTGGCTTTCAATACAGCCGTTGTAGGTGAGTGTCTCTAAGATAAAGCTCCTACAGCCCGAGCCGATATTTCCGGGCACTTCTGTTTGAGTAAAGGTGCACTGTCGAATGTTTTCTACAAAATCAATACAAGCGTCAGATGGTACAAAATCTACCGACGAGTTTTCAAATAACTCGTCAACCGGTTTTGGGCACGATGATTTAAGACGTGGGGTAATTTCTTGGAACTGTGCAAAGTACCCCGTACATTGATTAACTCGAAACGACACTCCGTTCGGTGAGCGTCCGGTAATAAGAAATACAGTTGTGTTTTTTCCTATAGATATGGGGAGCTCTGTACTCACTCCTCCAAAAAAAGGAAGGTGAGCGGCTTGCCCGATAGTGGTTCCCGCGCCTGTCGCAGAAGACTCTATCCTCCATCCGCTGATCGTAAGGGGTTTATCGAGATTTCTACTCGTTTTTAACGTTATGTACTCTCTTTTTTCGTCACTTTGTTTTGCTCCTGAGACAGACAAAGTTATCTGCCCTTGGTATGGAGAAGCTTCTTCTTTGCTGGCGCCTGTCCCCGCGTTAAAGTTGGTGATGAAGTCAAAGAAGGACTTTTTTTCTTCTTCCACCTGTGGTGTATCTCTTGGCTCAGATGAAGAGCCACCATCCGGAATGTACACCGAGGGGATGTCGTTAACCGGAGCCCCGTCTGACACAAAAGGAGAGTTAAGAAACCACCCCTGTTGTGAAATAGCTCGGTCAGGTCCGCCGGTAAACGCCCAAAGGAAGCCTAAGGCAATAATAAACCCTATAAAAATAAGAAGACTTTCTGTTGCGTGTCCCATCACTTTATCCTACTACGTCTTATTGCCTAAAGCACGAAGTTCTTCACTCGCGACACGAGAGTCGCTCCACGGCGTCCTTTTTCCATTTGCCTCCATAATGTAAGGGTCAGTACCTTTTCCTGAAATAAGCACAGCTGGTTTTTTATCTCCGGTTATGGCACTAGCTTCTTTGAGAGCCTCTCTAATAGCTTCTCGCCTGTTCAGAATGATGCGAGGCTTACGTTTCATATCAGGCGTCATTTCAGTGATAATCTTCATCGGATCTTCATCGTACGGGTCCTCGTTGGTAAGGATAACGCTTTCGCATAGCGTATCTGCTATTGCTCCCATAATGGGACGTTTCCACGTATCTCTTCCGCCACCGGTGTTGCCCAAAATACAAATTTTATGTGCAGACGAAAAGGCGCTGTACAGTGCCTTCAGTGACTCGGGTGTGTGCGCATAGTCAACAATGACATCAAAGTTTTGTCCTTCATTAACTGGTTCAACGCGACCACGTACTTGAGGGAGGGTAGTAAAGGCATCACTCATTTTTTCAAGGGGAATGTTGAGAGACTCTCCAATTTTTATAACCGAAAGGGCGTTGTACGCGTTAAATATTCCGGGAAGCGGTATCGTGAACGCTACGTTTTTATATGAAAAAGAAACGTGCACAGTAGAAGAGCGCACATTCTCTAATTCGTCTTTTGAAAACAGAAGACGGTTTTCTATCGAGGCGTTATTGAAAGCACTCGTGTGCTCATTGTCATTATTAACTACGAGCACACGATTTTTCTTAGAAGATACTGCAAGTTGCTGAACAATCTTTCTTTTTGCTGCGACATAATTTTCAAACGAACCATGAGACTCAATGTGTTCTTTTTCTATGTTGGTTACAATGAGCGAATTGAGCGAGAGGTACTTATGGCGATCCAACTTGGTTCCCTCCGACGTGATCTCTATAACTGCGTACTGAACGTTATGTCGCAATGCTTTTTTAAGAAATCCCTGCAAAAAACCACGCCCAGGCATAGTCATCTTAAATTTGTTCGGTGTTTCTGTATCATCAATAATGAAGTGGATAGTTGAAGCGAGTGCTGTTTTGTGTCCAGTACTTGAAAGTATATGGTAGAGCATATCGCTTACCGTTGATTTGCCTTTCGTGCCGGTTACTCCAATGACGTACATTTTTTTTGCTGGAAACCCGTTTACCACTGCAGTTATAAACGAGAGCATAGGATGCCACAGTTTGCGTCCCGCCTTTTGCGCTGAAGGGGGGAGAACCTTTTTTAATATAGAGAGTACAAATTCAACTGGTTTGCTGTGTAACATATGCGTTATTTGCTAGAGGCGAGACGTATTGCCTCCCTAATGCGGTCTTCTTGAGCCTGTATGTCTTTTGGAACAGCACCCGAGGCTTCGCGCGCCTCTTTTTGCGAGTACCCCAACGATATGAGTGCCTCTACAACATCACCATCACCACCTCCATCAACAGAAGACCCACTGGCTGGAACTGCTCCAACTTTTTCTTTCAACTCAAGTACTATCTTTTCTGCCGTCTTTTTTCCGACACCAAAGGCGCGTGATAGGGACGTTGCGTCGTCTCTGCGCACGGCATTTTCCAGTGCTTTTATATCAACGCTGTTCATTACTGAGAGCGCTGATTTTGGTCCGATTCCCGAAACGGTGAGCAATAGCTCAAACCAGTGAAGCTCGTCTTTTGTTTCAAATCCGTATAAGTCTTGAGAGTTTTCGCGGACAGCAAGGTGTGTCCAAAACGACATAGCGTCACCCTCTTTTGCCCTAGCGAGGACTGATGTTGTGGTAGAGAGACGGTACCCAACCCCGTTCACTACAATAATCACTGTGTCGCGGATGAGCGCCTTTACTTCGCCTTCAATAAAACCAATCATAGAGACAGTATAACCGAACTTCACTAGAAATGGCCGGCCCTCTTGCTACTTTACCCATAATCGGCTAGGATGCTCTCTATATGGCAATAATTAAGTCAGCAAAGAAGGCGATGCGCGCCTCAGGGCGGAAGCGTGTTTTCAATATTCGCCGAAAGCGGTCAATGGCGGAGGCTCTTAAAGGTATTCCTGCAGTTCTTGGAAAAGATCGAAAGGAGCAAGACGAAGCACTTCGCGTAGCGTACAAAGCGCTTGATAAAGCGGCAAAAAGGGGAGTGATCAAGAAAAATACCGCTTCTCGAAAGAAGTCTCGTATTTCAGCTCAACTTAAAAAGTCTTCAGTTAAATAAAAAATCCAGCCTTGGCGGGATTTTTTATACGTTGTACACGTAGAGCGTGTACTTTTTGTATTGGGCTGTGACCTCTTTTACTTCGTGAGGGGTGACCCCAACTATCGGAAAGTCGCACGAAATAATCACAGAGCCGGGTTGAAGCTCTTGTTTTAACTTTGGGTACAATCTTTTTACCATATGGGGGAAGAGGTACAGAAATATGTGCGTAGCATCTCTATAAGATACTTTTTCTGCGTCAACGCAACGAAGCTGTACGCGGGGTAGTTTTTTGTACGCGCTCTTTGCCAGTGACAGTAAAAATGGTGCAGGAGAAATCTCTATACCGACTGCACTTGCAGTGGGGATCTTAGACGCTACAGAAAAGACAACTCGCCCGTCACCGCTCCCGATATCGTAGAAAACAACAGGGTTTGTTGTTTGCGCAACTATGTCGGAGACAGCGTCGCTGATTGCAGTTGGTACAGGCACATACGGTACACGTGTTTTAATCAATCCGATAAGGCTGAGAAAAAGCCACGCACCGACAATAAGGACGACGGAGGAAAGGGCAGCAATGGCAAAAATAATAAAGACCTCAAACACGGACTACTTCTTTTTGTGGACCGCTTTTGAAGTAAATCCTCTGTAAGAGAGATAGAGCACAACAACAGCAGCAACCCAACTAAACCACACAGGAACGATAACTCCTGCCACGATTGCCTCCCACCCATAGAGTGCGCGAACGAGGTGCGCAAGTCCCACAATAAGAAAGAGGGAAGACGCAACTTTATAATATGTTTTTGTATCCATACAAATAAGTAATTAACGGTTTTTTATAACGTCTTTATTTTATCAGTAAAAATATCAGCCCCATCTATCCCACACTAGTCACGCTGTGAGATATTCGCGACACAGAACAGGGCGCCATTCATCTTCAGAGCAGAGCTCTGGATCATTCTAGCGTCCGCCAGTAAAAAAATACTGACGAAATAAAACACCGCCCGAATGGGCGGTGTTTGGTATTTTATTCACTTGTGCTCCCGCGAGGAATCGAACCTCGATTACGGGATCCGCAATCCCGCGTTCTATCCGTTGAACTACGGGAGCAAAGTTGCTTACGGCAATAGCGCGAAGCGCGCTTTTATTTTAGAGAGGGTGCGGAGAATGTATTCTCCAGCACACTCGAGAAAATAAAAGACCGGAAGTGCATTGTGTCAGAACGCGCTCTCGTATGTACTCATACGGGATGATTTTCTGAATGCTCACTGAGAGTAGCAAAAAAACCGGAAAACTGAAAGCCTAAAGGAGAGGACTTATTTAATAGGATGGTTAGGTTATTAGGGCATTAGGCGTTAGCTTAAAGCCACAAAAAACCATCTTTTATTTTTTTCTACCTAAAACCCTAACTCCCTAAAGGCTAGTATCCTAACTGTTCGTTATTAACGACTAACAACTAAGTACTAATGACTGAATACTACAGTCCCACCATTTTTGCGATATGGTCGGTGGCTGACTGCAAGTTTTCTTCTTCCTCAATATTTTTATTTTTCAAAAACATACGTACCTCGCGATAGTCCGCCGAGAGTATCGGCACTGTTATAAGGCCGGTAAAACTTTCGGTATCAAGTATTAAGGTAGGGGGATCGGTTTTGTCTGAAATTGAAAAACGTTTTACTTTTTCAAAAGGGATTGCTTGGGTGCCGACGCGTACGCCCTTTTCGTGCAATGAAAAGGTGTAGCGAGTGTTTCGTTTTGAGCCTGCAAGCATAATGGCAAATCCTCCCACCAGAAGGAGTACTGCGAAAAGGTAATTTTGGGCGATGATGCTTGCAACTGAACCGCCAACAATCAAAATACCAACCACCCAGTACCAGTTTGAGGTTTTTTTTGAGCCGGCACTCTCTTTCACCACCCAAGAGAATTTTTCATCTATCATTACCTCAGTATACCGTTTATTTTTTTATATAAATACCTTTCGTCCACCCGTGTGCACTGTATTAAGCGCAAAAGACCCAACTAAATGTGATTCTAAGGTAGCGTTAGGATTTTGAAATAGACTTACTCTCAAGAAACACCTTTAGTTTTGCAAATGGCTTTACTTGTAGGTACGTTTTTTGGTCATCTTCTTCGCTTAACTGCGCTCGGGTAACGGTATAACCATCAGGAATAAAGATCTTATCCCAACCGTACCCGTTTTCACCCGCAGGGGTTTTTGCGATTTCACCGTCAAGTTTACCTTCAAAAAATTGTAAGTCTTGACCGTCAAAATAACCAAATGCACATTTGGCAGTTGCTTTTCTTGTTTTTCCGTCAACCATTGAGCAAATAGTTTCAAACGGTATTTCATCAATAAAAAATTTAATAAATGTACCGGGCAGCCTACCGAGAGCGGCAAATTCTAAAGAAACATCCTCAACAATAACCGGTTGTTTTATTCTTTCATAAGCTTGCCGGGCTTTATGTTCAACAATTTCTTTTAGGTCCAGAGATTGAATCTCATCTAAATCAATTTTTAGGTGTTCAACAGGAAAATCAAGATACTTAGCAAGGTAGGCAGCCTTCTTTTGATTTCCGGTTATAAACCTTACTTTCATACTCTAATGGTTTTTAGTGACCTGTTGAAGTGTTTGAGTCACGATACACAACTTCAAGGTTGTGGCCGTTTGGGTCAATCACAAAGGCCGCGAAATATCCCGGTTCGTAATCGCGCAAACCAGGTACGCCGTTGCAGGTTGCGCCATGCGCGAGTGCGGTCTCGTAAAAATCTTGTACCGCCTCTTTACTTTTTGCGACAAGTGCTATGTGTACAAATTGAGAGAGGGGAGCATCTGGCCCCGACTGACTGATTTCAAGCATATCGTGAGTGCTTGTACCAAACCCAACCACGACATCTTCAATTTCAAATACATTTTTATATCCAAGCGACCCAAGAACCGCTTCGTAGAAAGGGAGACTCTCTGCAAGACTCGCTACTTTAATTTGCACGTGGTCAAACATGCTGCAAGTATATCAAACCACTAATTAAAATATTTACAGAGCTTCACTGCCACAAGTTGTTCTTGGTACAGTAAAAATTACCAACAGAAAAAGTAGTTATTAACCGTCTTACGTAATTCAATACAGATAATGCTCTGTGAAATAAAGGGTTGCTACTATTAAAACCATAATGAGTAGACGACAGTGGAAGTTAGCGGAGAGGGAGGGATGTGTCTTCGCTATGCTCGCACGCATCGGTTACAAATAATTTCCTCGTCAGTCACTCGGAAATTTTTGCAATCCCAGCTCGGCTATTTCTTCAGCAGAAGAAATTAGGCCTCCGCTTTTCGAATCCCAACGCAAGCAAAGCAGTTTGCTTGCTTACCCTCCGCAGTATATTCACTGCGTTCATATCTGCGGAGATGTATTAACCTTTGCGCGAACCCATTTTGAACAGAACACCTGACGCGCCTCGGGGCGCTCGCTCCGCTCGCGCGGCAAACCCAAAAAATTTCCTTTCATTTTTTTGTGCGGCTCCCCCCAGACCCCCCGCCGCAAGGCGGAAAGAGGAGAAGAAAATTTTTGGTTTGCTCCGCCGCTTCACTCCTCCAAAAGGGCTAGTAAGTAAAATATAGCATGGTCGGTAGCGCAATGTCGCCCTTTTTCCGTCGTTCGCGTCGGCCCGAGGCGCTTCCTCTCCGCGTTTGATGGTAGTTCTGTATACGCTCACACTTCGCAAACACCTCGCACTGGCCGCTCACATTCGTTCGCGATGCCTGCTCGGTACTTGCTTCGTGTTCGCTCGGTGGCTTCGGCGAGAATGGGCGGTAAATCGTCCTTAGTCTACTTTGTATTGTGCTTCGCCATCTTCAATTCCTTGTCTTGCCTTGCGAAATGCCCATTTTGGGATTTGGGGCGATTTTTCATTCAATTCATCACGCTCTGCGCTTAACGTCCTAAGTTTTACTAACAAATCTTCATCAGATTCCACATCCACGTCAATTTCGCTAAAGATACGGGCACGATTCTTGAGGCTGTTGTAGCGATTTCCAGCGTTATGATGAATTGCGGCATTCTCGTTTGGATTTATAAAAGTCGAGACAGCACTAAGAGCGGCCACGAGAATCGCTAGAACTCCAGCAATAATTTGATGATTATCAAATTGCGATAGAGCAGAAGCTCCCGCAACCGCTGCCAGAATTGTTGCCGGAACCCCGATCCATAAATGAAGATTTGTCCAAAATTGGGCAGCATAAAAATGTCCCTTTGATGAATACAGAGAATCTTCCTCGATTCTTTTTGCCTCTTTTATGATTTTTTCTTTAGCTTCCATACGCCGGGAATTTACTTCCAAAAATTTGTCTATATTTTTCTATGGCCTTCTCTACGTTATCCTTTCTTGCATAAGACCATGCGTCAGATGCCCAATCTCTAGCGGTCTCAAGTCTTTTGATTACTTCCTGTCTTTTGGAATAGTCTAAATAATCATCAACATAGTCTAGCTCGTACCACAATGAGTTTTGTGCCAAATCCACAGAATTTTTGAAGAGATAATATATATCCCATGGCAAATCGTCCATTTTTCCATGAAATGTCTTAAGTGCTAGAACCTCTATATGAAATGAGTGCATCAGCCCGCTATGTTGATGATTCCACCATTTCATCATTTTAATTAGACGCTTAAAATTCTCGCCACAAGTTTTATTTCTCTCTGTTAGTGTTGATGAGTGTTTTTTAGGTCGAGAATCTATCCAACTTTCCGTATTCATGTCAGGAACGTTGTAGTGATTGACACTACCGTCATCATTATAAGTTACGGATACGGGTACAATATCTACATCTGGCCATGAATCATAGTGCAGTGTAACTGCTTGTCCATTCTTCCTAACCCCAGTTTTGTAATCTCCTAGGACATCACGAACATCTTGCAGTACCTGCGAGGGCTTCTTGTTCTTGATGTGCTTTCCAAAATGAAGAACGACAATAACATCTAAATCAGCATGACCTTTTACTGCGGTAAATCTTGGCACTGATCCCGTTGGAAAAGCCTCAAGAATTTTAAAATCATTCTCTAGTAAAGACACGAGGCGATTTCGTCTTTTTTGTGCAGTTTCGCGATAAGTGCTCCCCAATTCAATATTCTCGCGAAATTTATCAAATGATACTGGTAGAGTGTATGGCATATTTCTAAATTTGAACGCTGTTACTCATCTGACTACTCTGCATGTTTCTTTGCGATGGCTTTTCTAGTAGAACGCCAACAAAAGATTCTTCGGTGTCAAACATCGTATAGTCGCTAAAACCCGCTCTGTCTAAATCCCGTTTGAGTTTTTCCAGCGATGGGCGTAAGGATTGAAAGAGTAAAATTTTATCTCCGACTTTCAATCCGATTTCTGCAAGTCGTGACGTAACCTTCTTTACAGTGCACCACATTTCAACACCTTCATTGGCGTGCAGATCTTCAACATCCACTTCGGCGTCAAGCCCTAGCAATTTTAATTTTGCGGTAGCAATGGATACAACATCTTTGCCATAAATTTCCGCAAGTCGTTTAATATCAACCCTTTCTCGAATTTGAGAGTTTATGAATACATATCCATCGCTATCAGCTATATCTGCCAACAGTTCTAATATTTCTTGTGGTTTGTAGTTAGAATATGTGAGTCCAAGAGAAACAAAACGTGGCAAGTCTGATTTATTGAGAACGTCAGGGAGGTCCTCAAACGAAGCGCGTATTGGCTCTGCGGTTATATTTTGTTTCTCTGCATGACTGGCCGCCATATCAAGAAATTTCTCGCTGATATCAACTGGTCTATAAACACACTTCTTCCCTTGTTCTGCTAATTGATCAAATAAAAACTGTTCTTTGTGTTCAGATCCTGGCCCCAAATCAATATATTCAAAATTGTCCGGCAAGCGAGCAACGATGTCTTTTGCTATCCGTTCTAAATATTCTCGTTCTGGAGCCGTAACTATTTCATGATATGGATTACCCTCATGCTGAACTTTTTCGTATTCTTCATCAGAGCCAGGGATATACAAAAGCAAAGAGTCCGAATAATCAAAAATTCCATCAGATACTTTCTTTAGTGAGGAAAAAGCTCGCTCCTCAAACCAACCTAGCGAGTATTTCTCCTTGTTTTCTTTTTGGTCATTTATTTTTTCCATAGTTATTTCAAAAGCTCACCACTACTAACTCCCAACGCCTCGGCAATCTTTGCGATTGTCTCAAGGGTAGGGTTTTGTTTACCCGCTTCAAGGTTACTGATATACGCCCTATCAATGCCGGTTGCTCGGTGAATGTCGCCTTGAGACAACCCTTTGGCTTCCCGAAGCTTTTTCATATTTTTTGCAAATCGCTGTATTTCGGTGTCTTTCATAAGTATTGAAAAGTAATCAACAATCTGTACTTTAGCATTTTATTGTGTTTAATCGCAATAATGTGATATATTGCATGTGTGACTGCAAGCGGCGGAGCAAACCAAAAATTTTCTTCTCCTCTTTCCGCCTTGCGGCGGGGGGTCTGGGGGGAGCCGCACAAAAAAATGAAAGGAAATTTTTTGGGTTTGCCGCGCGAGCGGAGCGAGCGCCCCGAGGCGCGTCAGGTGTTCTGTTCAAAATGGGTTCGCGCAAAGGTTAATACATCTCCGCAGATATGAACGCAGTGAATATACTGCGGAGGGGGAGGGATTCGAACCCTCGAGGCCTCTCGGCCTGACGGTTTTCAAGACCGTTCGTTTCAACCACTCACGCACCCCTCCGTGGGTGTCAGTTAAATAGTGTACCACCGTATAGATTATTTTCCAGTTAGCGTATACTGAGAGCACACTATGAGACTGCTCGGGATAGATTATGGAACCAAGAGAGTGGGGATAGCGCTTTCAGACGATACCGGGTCAGTTGCGTTTCCGCACGCCACCATTCCGAACGACAAAGCGCTTTTTGCGACACTTCTTGAGCTTGTGCGCGGTAAAGAAATAGGGGGTATTGTTGTTGGTGAATCAAAAGCACCTGACGGGTCGGACAATCCGGTTATGAAAGGTGTAAGAGGCTTGGTAGAAGAATTAAAGAAGGAGACGGGTATCCCGGTATATTTAGAGTCCGAGTTTTATACTTCGTTTGAGGCGCGTCGCGACCTGAACAAGTCATTGGTAGATGCTGAAGCAGCGTCTATAATACTAAATAGTTATCTCCAACGAACAAAACCATATGCCGATAACAATTGACGATTTTAAAAAGTCAGAAATCCGAGTAGGAACGGTAAAGCACGCAGAGCGCGTTCCGGATGCCGACAAGCTTATTAGACTTGAGGTTGATTTGGGCGAAGATAACCTTCGTCAAATTCTCTCAGGCATTGCCGAGTATGTTGAACCTGAAGAGTTAACAGGGCGACAGCTTCTTTTTGTTACCAACTTAGAGTCCCGTGTTATTCGGGGATTGGTTTCAAACGGAATGCTTTTGGCAGGTGGGGTAGGTGATACGTTTACACTCCTTTCTCCACAAAAGTCGGTACCGCCAGGTACCCGAGTGAATTAGTAATGAATACACAGCAACCAACAGAAGGGTGCACTCCGCGCGCGCCATCAAAAGTATGGCTTTGGGTAGAGAAAAAGTCTAAGCATCGTTATGCGTGGTGGTACCTGGGGGCGTATTCGTTTTTAGAGTCTTCGCCAATACTGCTCCCGCCTACGGACATCTTTCTTGGGATTATGGTTTTGGCAAACAAGGCGCGCGCGCTTATGTTGGCGCTGTTTACCACTATTACCTCAACCATCGGTGGAATTGCCGCATATGTAGCATCGGCGTTTTTCTTTCAGATTGTCGCCGAGCCGATTATTGTGTGGATGGGAATGACCGAACAGGTTGCCAAGGCGTCACTGTTTTTGAACGAGTATACATTTTTGGCAACCATTCTGGGTGCGCTAACCCCGTTTCCGTACACCCCTGTTGCGTTTGCGGCGGGGTTTTTACAGGTACACTTCTTTACGTTTGTTGTCGCAACCTTTATAGGAAGGATGGTTCGGTACGGAGCGCTCGCGCTTATCGTGTATTTTTTTGGTATGGCAATTTTGCCTCGCTGTGGAAAGTACGCAAACCGGATACTCGGAATCATTGTTATTGGTGCGGTAGTGGCGTTTGTTTTATACATTGTTTTACATACATTTTTGTAGAAAAAAGTTTCATTTGATGCGTATAATGTAAGTATGCAAGCTGTGTCGCGTTTCAGGCGCGCGTTTCCGCCACCAAACTTTCTCTCTACCCCCGGAGCGGGGATAGATATTTCAAGTGGTTCGGTACGCTCAATCGTTTTTTCTAATATGAACGTTGGGCACCCTTCAATATCTTCAAGAAAGGTTGCGTTACCAAAGAACGTGGTGGTCGACGGAGAGATAGAAAAGCCAGACACGGTGGTAGAGTTTTTACGATCATTTCGCCTACGTGAAGGCATTCAATTTGCCCACGCATCTCTTCCTGAAAAAAAGGCCTTCTTGTATCAAACGGTTATTCCGCGAACAGGTCAAGGTATGCGCTCGGCGGTTGAGTCTACGTTGGAAGAGCACGTCCCCATTCCACCGAGCGAAGCATCTTTTGATTTTGAAATTGTTCGTTCTGTCGAAGGGGGAGACGTGGTAAGTGTTACCGTGTACGCTACCCGTATTATTGAGCAGTATTATGACGTCTTTGAAAGGGCAGGTATTACCTTACTGTCACTTGAGGTTGAATCGCACGCCATTGCGCGGGCACTGGTCCCTGAAAAAGAAGACAAGGTGAGTCTCGTGGTTGATTTTGGAAAAGAGACAATGCGTCTCGTTGTGCTAGACAGTGGCGTCGCCAGCTTTACAACCACAGTTGAGGTAGGTGGCGACACTTTAACGAAGGCTGTTATGAAACACTACGAGGTTTCTGAGCAGGAAGCGGAAACCATAAAGAATGAAAAAGGTTTTTTAGGGGGAGGCGAACATAAAGACTTATACGAAACCCTTATGACTACGGTGTCGGTTGTGCGAGACGAGATTGCCGGACACATTCTTTTTTGGAACTCTCCCACAGAAGCGCAGGTTATAGACCACAAACCCATCACTGAAATTATTATGATAGGCGGTAACGCAAACTTGAAGGGGCTCCCAGAATTTCTTGCGCGAGCGCTCGATATACCGGTGCGTATTGGTAACGTGTGGGGAGGAGCGCTTTCGTTTGACGAATATATTCCACCTCTCAGCTTTCATGAGTCACTTGAGTACGGGACCGCAATAGGCTTGGCGCTACGTTCAAATGCATAAAGTTGTATGATTAATTTACTTCCAAAAAAAATACAACAAAAAATAACGAGGATGTACTACGTACGCCTGTCGACTTTACTGCTTTTCTTTTTGGCAATCTTACTGTTTTTTGGAGGACTACTGTTGATTCCTTCGTATGTTTTTTCAATTAATGAAATTGCTTTTTCAAAGCAGTACCTCATTGCCCTGCAAGAGAGTGTTGAATTAAAAGAACGTTCTGTGCAAGGAAAAGAAATTGCTTCATTGGTAGAAAAACAAACTATTTTAAAAGAATACGGAACGCCTCCGATTGCGCCACATATGATAGAGACGCTTATTCGTGCGAAGCCTCAAGAAGTTAGCATCACCGCCATTGCATACACGCACGCAGATGATGTGAGCGAAATTGTTTTTTCAGGCTCTTCGAGTACGCGCTCAGGACTTGTTGCGTTTACTGAAAACTTAAAAAACAGTTCTGCGTTTTTAGATGTCTCTCTTCCGATTCAAAGCCTCATCTCTGATGAAGACATCCCATTTTCTTTCTCTGTTACGTATCGCCACAAAAACATATGAAGCAATACACACCTCTCATTTTTAGTCTTGGTTTATGCATAGCTTCGGCCGTGGGGTACGGTTACATTTTTGTTGACCTACAAAACAACATTGGTACGTTAGCTGTTATAAAAAAAGAAATACAGAGTGTGTCTGTGCGAGACGAAACAGCACAGTCTATGACAACGCTTCTTTCTAATATCAGAACGTTGAAAGATGGCATACAGTCATACGTGGTTGAAGACGACGGGGTCGTGGATACCATTGAATTAATTGAAGATGTGGCACAGCGAGAAGGTGTTACGTTATCACTTTCATCGGTTACTGCTGTCGAGCAAGATGGTTGGGAGTCTCATGAAGGTATAGAAATTTCTTTCTCTGCTTCAGGTTCGTTTACTAATATGATGGGATTAGTTGGGTCGGTTGAGGCGCTCCCGCTTGCATCAAAGGTGTCAAAGGTGTCTTTGGAGGCGTCAACGAAGGGAGAGTGGTTCGGTGTGTTTACTATGTTTTTTGTTAAAGAGAAGATATGAAAATCAATTTACAGTTTCAAACAAGTGCCCTACTTCGTGGAGTAGCAACACCTCATCCGAAACGTGATTGGTACGTGCTTTTGGGTGGGGCCGTTGCGCTAGGCTTACTGTTGATCGCCACAGCCCTCTATTTATATGTAGGATTACAGTCAGGGGTGATATTTTCTGCTTCTTTAGAAGAAGATGACTCAGTACCAGTTGTGTCACGAGAGGCATTGCAAGATATTGTTTCTCGATTTGAGACAGTTGAGGTAAATTATGAGACAGGCAACATTCGTACGGCAGATGTAGGTGATCCGCGATAGTTTGATTGAAGAATTGACGCGAAGAGGGTAAGCTGACTTTTATACAGAGCATTTCTGTATTGGCCCCATAGTTTAATGGATAGAACAGGAGACTTCTAAGCTCTTGATGGGGGTTCGATTCCTCCTGGGGCCACAAAGACAAAAATCGCAAACTGCTTTGCGATTTTTCGCTTTGTGGCGGCCGGAGGCATGTTGCGAGTCTGCGAGCAAAGCCGAGGCGGGGCCGAGCGCACTTAGCGGAATTGGAGTGAGTTCGCGAACGAACAATTACGCTTAGTGACGGGTGGCCACAAGAAAATCGCAAACTGCTTTGCGATTTTTCGCTTTGTGGCGGCCGGAGGCATGTTGCGAGTCTGCGAGCAAAGCCGAGGCGGGGCCGAGCGCACTTAGCGGAATTGGAGTGAGTTCGCGAACGAACAATTACGCTTAGTGACGGGTGGCCACAAGAAAATCGCAAACTGCTTTGCGATTTTTCTCTTAGTGACAAGTGACCACAAAAAGGCAAACTTCTTTGTGGTGACCGATTCCTCCGGTCACCACTTGAGCGAAAAGTCCGCAACTCGCGGGACGATTCCTCCTGAGTTTTTTAAAATGTTAAACTGAAAAAAATGGCTAGGAGTTCACACCCATTTTCCAACCCGTTTGGAAATACAGAAGAAGAGCAACCGCGAAGAGGTAAACCACCGCGATTTTTTGCACCTGACCGCACAGAGCCTACACGTAAATTTGAAAAACTTCCCGAACAAATAGAATCAAGTTTGAACATTGAAGTAGCATCCAGCCCCGAGGAAATTGTGGATTATGAAACGAAGCGCGTGCGCTGGTATTTAAATAAGTGGAAGCGGTACAAAGAATTAGGATACGACAGCGTTATTAGACTTCCAGCCAGTATCAATCCCGAAAGTATGGAAGTAACAGATGATGAAATCCGCGCGGCAATACAAAACGAATTTCATACAAACAAGAACGACTATGAATCGTATGCAGAGACATTTAAAGAAGCGTGGAGCACGATGCGAGAGAAAGTGATCCCTATTATGGAGCAAATATACGGATTCCAACCCGCTGGAGATTTTCACATTGTGCCGACTGCGTACGGTACGGGCGGTGGTTCCTTAGAAAAAGACGGGCCAGTATTTTTCAGGCTCCCTAAATTTCGACCGCCTACTAATGGCGAGCCAATAACCGAAGTTGAAGCAATAACGCATGAAATTTTGTGTCATGAAGTTACGGCGCATCTTCGCGAAGAGACTGCAATTGACGATTCGCCGGTAGTAGCTACACATCAAGAATACAAAGAACGCCTTATGGATTTACTCGGCAGAACACTCTTAGTTCGTGCCGGAATAATGAAACGCGAAGGGGTGCGTATGGTTGGTGGGGGCGACGCAGGAGCACCTGATATTGATCCGCTCTATTACACAGACCCGGAACACCCAGACGAGAACAACTTACGCTACGAAGGCAGGTTGCCGGACTTAATAAAAGACATTGAAACGAAACTGTCACAGAGTTGATTTTTTTGTGGGCGATGGACTTGGTCACAGATATTTTTTCTGACGGAAAAATTTCTCGACCCTGCCTCACTGTTTTTGCCTTTACTCCGTAAAACAAAAACACCGCTGTTGTTTTCAAGTCCCTACGCAAGCAAAGTATTTTGCTTGCTCACCGCCCCAAATAAAAAAGACCTTTCGGTCTTTTATTTTGTGTCTCTATTGTACTAAGCTCGAACTTATTTTGAACAGAACACCTGCCACGCGCCGCGCGCGTGGTGATGCGGACGCGAAGCGTACGCATTGGAGAGTGGCCTCGGCCCCGCCTCCGCTTTCTCCGTCCTTTGCGCCGTGCCGAGGCTCGCGTAGCGAGAGTGTGTGGTAACGCTAGTATCCGCTCGCACTTCGCAAACACCTCGCATAGGCCGCTCACATTCGTTCGCGTGGCCTGCTCGGTGCTTGCTTTGTGTTCGCTTGGTGGCTTCGTTCGAGTTCGTGGTATTCAAAGTGGTTTGCGCTTCGCGCAAGCAAAATCTATTTCCCAACAAGTGCAGTAACCTCAATTTCGATTTTAGCGCCGACTCTCGTCATACCGTTTACTTCAACGAGTGTACTAACTGGCATGGAGTTCTTAAAATACTCACCTCGAATTTTAGAGATTTTGTCAAAATCGTTCATGTCGGTGATATAGATAACCGCCTTGATAACATCATCTAATGTTGCTCCTGCTTGCTCAAGAATCTTTTTAATGTCTTCAAACACTAATTTAGTTTGTTCCTCAATATCATCCGTTACGACTTTGTGGCTGTCATCTTTTGGAGCTTGTACTCCAGACACATAGATTTGATAAAAGTTACCCATGTCAATCTTCTTTGCTGGAGTGTAAACGCCTCTCTTTTTGTAGTCGTCAGGTGCTATGTCTTTTATGTAGTCCTTACTCATAGGTTAAATGATTACTTCTAATAATTCGGAAAATTTATCAAAACCAGCTGATTTATTTAGGTGTCCACCATTCTCAATAACCTTTACGTTTGTTCCTAGATTCTTTGCTAGATTTTCCGATTCACTCAAAGGAACATACGGATCGTTGTCGCCATGAAAAACGAAAACATTTTGTGAATTTTGTTTTATCTTTTGCCAGTCAAAATCTTTCTCATAAAAGCTTCGATTTATTTTGTCAAAGTCATCGTTTCCCAAATCATTTAAAAACCCCGAAGCAAAAATAGTCGTTTTGACTGGTTCGTTAAGTTTTTCAAGAACAGACAAAAGAAACACTGCTCCAATACTATGACCAATCAAAACCGATTCACTATTCAGTTTTTCTAAATATGGCGATACTGCATCAAACCAACTTTCTAGGTTTTGATTTTCGGGCGTTGGAAAAGTGGGATTGACTACTTCGTAGTCAATCTTTTCCAATTCAGTTTTGAGCCAAGGAATCCAGTTTTCGTTTGGATTACCGTATGCGCCGTGGATAATTAAAGCGTTTTTCATATCTATTTCAAAAGGTCTAGTTCAACGCGATAATCACGAATGAATTTCCTATCTTTTTCTTCTGCATCATTCATCCACATTCGCTTTGGTGTTGCTTTGTAGCATCTGCGAACAGCGTCACCTAAAAATTCATTCGCATCGTCTACCACCTTGCCTTTCTTAGCGTTTCTGATTTTGTTTATTTCGGCAGCGTCGTTGAGTTCCTCAACGTCTGCTTCAATGTATACCCCTTCGCCCTCTCCTTCTGGAGCGGTTGAGTCGTAGATCACTATGAAAACATGTGGGTTTGCGCGAACATTTTTTGAGTGCTGGTTTTCCTTGTCGGAAAACCAATAGATAACGTAGTTCTCGTCAATTTCGTGTGCGACAGGACTATTCCATGGCTTTCCGTCTGGCGTGACGGTTGCGAGAGTTGCATACTGAATTTTTGCCAAAATATCTTTTGCTTTTGAGTTGTAGTCAGACATAGAATGAATTTTATCAAAAACGATGCATTCGTGCTAATTGCACTATAAAATGTTAAAATGACTTTGTATGGCTGAACAAACTCTTTCTACAAATCCAGCCCGAAATTATGAAGAAATCGGGCGCATCGAAACGACTGGCAAAGCCGAGGTTTCAAAAGCAGTATCGAACGCACGCAAGGCATTTCCTGCGTGGCGAGATTTAGGTTTTGAGGGCAGAAAACCGTATTTTGAAAAATTCCTCCAGATTTATAAAACCAAAATAGACGAAATTGCTGAGTTGCAGACAAAAGAAATGGGTAAGCCACTGGAAAGTTCTCGTGGCGAAGTGGAAAGTGTTGTCGGCTGGCTTGAAAATCAGTTGCAGATTGCTCCTGATGCATTGGCTCCAGTGGTCACAGACTCATACGACACATACGATATTTCAGTACATCGTGAAGCATACGGCGTCGTTGGTTCTGTTGCACCTTGGAATTTCCCATCATTCCAGTTTGCGCTCGCTACGCTCCCACAACTGATTGCAGGTAATACAGTAGTATTCAAACACTCTGAGGAATGCGTACTGACATCAAAACTACTCGCCGATATAGCAAATGAAGCGGGATTTCCTGATGGTGTCTTTACTATGATTTACGGCGATGGAAAAGTTGGGCAACAGCTTATGGAAGAAAACATTGACCTTATTTTCTTCACTGGAAGCACAAAGGTTGGGCAAATGCTCTACAAACTTGCTGCGGATAAATTTATTCCGGCTGTACTTGAAATGGGCGGTTCGTCTCCGGGCATTGTGCTTGAAGACGCTGATTTGGAAGATACGTGTATGTCGGTTTTCAATGAACGAAACGGAAACTGCGGACAGGTTTGTTCGGCGCTCAAACGTCTTTTTGTACACTCGTCAAAATTTGACGAGGTAGTAGCAAAACTCAAAGCAATTTCTGAAAGCCAAAAGTTAGGCGACCCAATAGACGCGAATACTACCATGGGGCCACTTGTTGCTGAACGCCAACTTGTGCAGATTGAAAGGCAGGTTGAGGATGCGAAGGCAAAAGGTGCAACAATTGTTTGTGGTGGCAAGCGGCCGGACGGATTGGATGGTGCATTTTACGAACCCACAATTTTGACTGATGTAACAAACGACATGGCTGTGATGAATGAAGAGGTCTTTGGTCCAGTCTTGCCAGTAGTTAAATTTGAAACGGAGGAAGAAGCAATCCGCATGGCTAACGCCACAGAGTATGGACTTAGCGCGTTTGTGTACTCCAGCGACCTTTCTCGCGCTATGCGCGCTGCGCATCAGCTTGAGGCGGGGCAAGTGAGTATTAACGGTGAGCTATTCTTTGGTGACAACACCCCTTTCGGTGGATATAAGAAATCTGGAATTGGTAGAGGTGATGGAAAACTAGGTTATTTGTACGTGACCCAAGCGAAAGTAATTTCAAAACCAAAGTCTTAGTGGGAATTTGATAGCGCCGTCGCACCCCAAAATTTCCTTTCCTTTCTGTTTTCCGCTTCGCGGCGGAGGGGTCTGGGGAGGAGCCGCAAAAAATGGCAAGGAAATTTTGGGCGTGCGCCCGCCGGAGCGGTAGCGGAGGCGGGGCCGAGGCGTTCTCCAATGCGTACGCTTCGCGTCCGCATCACCACGCGCGCGGCGCGTGGCAGGTGTTCTGTTCAAAATAAGTTCGAGCTTGGTACAATAGAGACACCAGAATTTGACTCGTTGGCATTTGACCGACGGACGCATGGGCGGCACGAAGTGCCGCCCATGCTGTTTGTCCTGATTTTTCAACACCGATTTGGTCGCCGCCTGCGGCGACGGCAACAACTTTCCCGCCGAGGCGGAGGTTCGACATCAGAAGACGATTGCATTCATAGTATTTGCTTTGGATACAAAAAGAATTTTTTGCTACAATAGTATTGCAATCAATCTGGGCGGTTTTTAATGTTTGGGCTCAAAAAGCCGTCTTGGACAGTTTAGGTTCGCCTAGATTGATTGCGCCAAGGCGGCTTTTTGAGTTGCCATTAGCAATCTAACTTTTAATGCCTATGCCACCGCAAAAATACTTTTTGTATGCTCGCAAGAGCACCGATGTTGAAGACAAGCAGGTCTTGAGTATTGATGCCCAAGTCACGGAATTGCGCACTTTCGCCAAAAATGAGGGTTTGCATATTGTCGATGAATTCGTGGAGAAGCAGACGGCGAAAGTACCGGGTCGTCCCATTTTTGGAGAAACGATGCGGCGTATTGAGCAGGGAGAGGCAAACGGCATCATTTCTTGGCATCCCGATCGCCTCGCGCGCAATTCCGTAGACGGCGGACAAATCGTGTACTTTTTAGACATCGGGCATCTTGCGAGCCTCAAATTTCCATCGCACTGGTTTGAAAATACTCCACAGGGCAAGTTCACGTTGTCGATGGCATTTGTCCAAAGCAAATACTATGTCGATTCTCTTTCCGAGAACACGAAGCGTGGACTTCGCCAAAAAGTCCGCATGGGTGTCTTCCCAAGCCAAGCGCCGATTGGGTACTTGAATGACCCGCGTACGAAAACTATTGTTGTTGAGAAAAAATCAGCGCGTAGCATCCGCTTGGCTTTCGAAAAATACACGCAAGGTGATATGCGACTGGAAGACGTATCTACCTTTTTGGCGAAGAACGGAATCATCACGCGTTCCGGAAAGAGAATCTCCAAGACGCGAGCGGCTTTCATTCTTTCCAATCCGTTCTATGTTGGTTTGTTCAAGTATGGTGGCGAGATACACGAAGGAGCGCACGAGCCAATCATTTCAAAGAAACTGTTTGATGAAGCGCAGGCAATGCTCAAGCAACGTGGGCAGCCAGAGCGCAAGCCGAAGAATGAACCCCAACCATTTTGCGGACTCATCTCCTGCGCTTCATGCGGGATGATGATAACTGGCGAGCATAAATTCAAACGGCAGAAGAATGGCAATGTCCACGAATACACATACTATCGCTGTACCAAGAAACGCAAAGATATGAAGTGCCCCGAGTCTGCCGTTCGAGAAAACGAATTGAATCGCCAGTTATCATCACTCATCACATCAGTTTCTTTGCCCACCGACTGGGCGGAGGAGCTGAATCGCATGGCAATAGCCGAGTACAAGAACTCCGCCCAGTCGGTGTCTGCCCGCGTGAAAGAGAAAGAAGCGAAGATACAAACTATTTCGCAAAAGCTCCAGCGACTTCTTGACGGCTATTTGGAGCAGGATATTGAGCGCACTGTCTATCGCCAAGAGAAAGCAAAACTTTTGTCCCAAAAGAAGTCGCTTGAGGGTGAAATATCATCTCTTTCACGCAGGGCAAATGATTGGCTCGAACCGCTCCAAGATTGGCTAAAAGCCGCTCAGCGTCTTGACGCAATCGCTTCTGATACAGACCTTTTTGTGAAAAAGGTCTGCGCCAAAGAAATCTTTGGCTCGAACCTCCGCCTCGGCGGGAAAGTTGTTGCCGTCGCCGCAGGCGGCGACCAAATCGGTGTTGAAAAATCAGGACAAACAGCATGGGCGGCACTTCGTGCCGCCCATGCGTCCGTCGGTCAAATGCCAACGAGTCAAATTCTGGTGGGCGATGCAGGACTTGAACCTGCGACCTTCGCTGTGTAAAAGCGCTGCTCTACCAACTGAGCTAATCGCCCGCAGATAAGACTATACGCTGTTTGTACACAGTTTTCAAATAAGAGAACCCCTGTTTTCTGTATGTAGCTTGATATACTCTATATATGAAAGTTGATGAAAAAAAGAAAGCTATCTTGTTGAGAAAGAAAGGGGAGTCAATAAAAGAGATTGCGAGAGTGCTCGGGGTTTCAAAAGGGAGTGTGAGTTTGTGGGTTAGGGATATACTGCTGACGAAACAACAAAGAAGTATACTCACCGCACGAGGTTTTAGTAAGGACGCTATTGAAAAAAGACGTCTCAACCGCATTGGTAAAACGGATAAACGCCACGCGATTGTTTTTGATGCTGCTAAAGACTCAATTCAAGAAATTTCTTCCAGAGAATTGTGGCTTATTGCTGTCGCGCTCTATTGGGGAGAAGGAGGGAAGACAAGAAAAGGTCTTGTGCGCATTTCAAACAGTGATCCGGATCTACTCCGTATGATAATGCGGTTTTTTAGAGAAGTTGAGGGTGTTCCAGAAGAAAAATTTCGATGCCATGTTCACACATTCTCGCATTTAAATGCTAAAAAAGCTGAAAAGTATTGGTCGCAAATAACTCACATACCGCTCACGAGGTTTTATAAAACATATGTAAAACAAAGCACAGCTACACAACAAAAAAGAGACACCACGCCATATGGAACAGCGCAGATTTATATTTGTGACACTGCATTGTATTTGAAAATGATGGGGTGGATTGGAAGACTTAGAGAGTTAAGTTTGTGATACTGTATGAAAATGCAAAAAATGGCAGTTGTCGCGACCGTATCCGGAAGAGTGCAAATGGTTATGTACCGCGACTTTGCAAAGAGAAAAGCGCACTCGTTAGGTATTGTGGGAGAGATTGAAAACAAACCAGACGGTACTGTCGCGGTGTACGCTGAAGGCGAACAAGAAAATATTGAAAAATTTATTGAGTTTTTGAAAAAAGGGTCATTGCTTTCAGATGTTGGTAACGTTGCATATCAATTTGTGGAACCTCGAGGAGGTTTTGATAGTTTCTATATTCAGTACAACTAGTAGCGGTTGCTCACCAAAAACTAACACCTAAGCACTTCTTCTACTTCTTTATATGAATTCAACCATTCAATCAATAGGACTTATTATGGACGGCAATCGAAGGTGGGCACGTCAAAGAAATGTGTCTACTGAAGCAGGACACAAAGCCGGATTTAATGCGTTGAAAAATATAGCAAAAGAGTTTCCTCGTCTTAAAAAAGAGTACGGGCTTGAGTACGTAAACATTTACGCGTTCTCAACTGAAAACTGGAAACGCGACCCAGAAGAAGTTTCGTACCTCCTTGCGTTATTTGAAGAGGGAATGAACGAGTTGAGTGCCAAGCTTGATGAAATAAATGTTCGTGTGCGTGTCATTGGCGACCTAAGACGTTTTCCAGAGCATCTTCAAAAAAAATTATTAGCACTGGAAGAAAAAACTCTCTCAAACACTGAAGGCACTGTTGCGTTTGCGCTTTCGTATGGTGGTAGAGCAGAGCTTGTCGATAGCATAAACAGGATGATCAGTCAGGGAAAAGAGGTAACAGAAGAAGATGTTTCAAAAGTGCTTTGGACGAATGATATTCCAGACCCCGATATAATTATTAGAACAAGTGGCGAGCATCGCCTTTCAAATTTTTTGCCGTGGCAGAGCGTGTATAGCGAATTCTTTTTCCCTGAAACACTTTGGCCTGATTTTACCGTACAAGATCTAGAGGGTATTTTTGCCGAATACTATACGAGGGAACGAAGGAGGGGAACGTAGTCGGTACTCAGCAGGGTGTATTTAGTATACAGTACAGAGAGGCAGGTATGGACATCCCGATTTTATACGAAAATGATGACATCGTTGTGGTTAATAAACCGAGCGGTATTTCTATGCACCAAGATGGAAGAAAAGAGGCGGTGCCCGAAGAGACGGTGTCCGACTGGTTTATAGAAAAATTTCCAATGGCGCGCGATGTTGGAGAGTCAATTACACTTTCTGACGGTACCGAACTAAAAAAACCCGGAGTGGTGCATAGACTGGATAAGATGACGTCAGGTGTCGTGGTTTTGGTAAAAAATCAAGATACGTATCAAGCACTGAAAGAGCAGTTTCAAAGTCGTGGTATTAAAAAAACATACCGCGCGTTTGTGTGGGGTGAAGTAAAAAAAGAAAGGGGGATCATCACGTTCCCTGTTGGAAGGTCGCGTAGTGATTTTAGGAAACGCTCTGCAGAGCCTCACGCAAAACCTCCGCTTCGTGAAGCTCGGACTGACTACCGCGTGATTTGTAAAAAGAGTGGAGTATCTTACGTTGAGGCAATGCCCCATACCGGCAGAACCCACCAAATACGGGTTCATTTCAAGGCACTCAATCATCCAATTATAGGAGACACGCTCTATGCCCCAAAGAGAAAGGGGGCTTTAGGCTTTACCCGATTGGCGCTCCACGCCCACTCGCTCTCGTTTACCCTTCCAACAGGAGAGAAGCAAACCTTCGTGGCCCCACTCCCGCAAGATTTTATGGATGCCGAGCAACAGCTCCAAAACATTGCCGAATAGGCTAATATATGGTAATTTTCGTTGCATTATGACAGTACAAATTGCACCGGCACAAATTTCACCCGTAAACGTTGAAGAACGTAAGAATCTTGGCGTAAAAGCAGGGGATACCGTTCGTGTCCACCAAAAGATTCAAGAAAAAGGAAAGACCCGTATTCAGATTTTTGAGGGCTTGGTTATCGCGCAAAAGCACGGCACCGAGGCAGGGGGAACAATGACTGTCCGCGCGACAATGTCAGGAGTTGGTGTTGAAAAAATATTTCCAATCTACTCTCCTTTGATAGACAAGATTGAGATTGTCCGAAGGTCAAAAGTGCGACGCGCGAAGCTTTACTACATTCGTGAGAAGGTTGCCCGTGAGATTCGTCGTCAACTTCGCAATATGAAACTTGTTTCTATCGCCACTGAAAGCGAAAAAGAACAATCTGACCGGGCAGAGAAAGAAGCCCAAGAGGCCGAAGAGAAAGCAAAAGCAGTTGAAGCAGAAAAGGCAGAGGCAGATACTGCTGTAGAAGAAGCACCTGAGGTTGCGCAGGAAGAAGAAAAAGAGAGCACTCCTGAAGAAGAGAAGAAACCAGAAGAAGTGGCTTCGGAAACAGAAGGCGAATCACCAGAAGAGAAGAAATAATATAAAAACCCGTGGATAACACGGGATTTTTATTAAAATAAATTGGTAAACGCTATATAATTGAGTTGTGGGAAAGCGTGGACCAAAACCAAGGTGGAGGAAATTTGTGTGGACACCTGGTTTTGCATATGCTGTAGGGCTTTTTGCTACTGATGGGTGTATGTATAACGATGGCAGACACCTCAGTTTTGTGTCGGCAGATATGGATTTGGTCAAGACATTTAAGCAATGCTTTGGTTTAAAAAATAAGATAGGTTATAAAACTGGCGGGTATAACAACAAAAAGTGTCCACATGTGCAATGGGGAGATGTTGCAATGTATCAGTTTTTTCTCTCAATGGGGCTGACTCCTAAAAAATCTAAAATACTTGGGCCACTTAAAATACCAGCAAAATTCTTTTTTGACTTTTTACGTGGTGCAATTGATGGTGATGGTTCGTTTTATTCATATTTTGACCCTCGTTGGCGCTCCAGTTTTATGTTTTACCTCTCGCTTTCTTCTGGGAGTAAAAAATTTATTGATTGGATTCGTAAGGAAATTGAAGATAGGCTAGGTATTCGGGGACATATCGGTTTTCATCAAGCAAAAAACGTCTACCAAATAAAGTATGCTAAGGCTGATTCTTTAAAAATTCTTGAAAAGATGTATTATGACCCCACAGTTGTTTGTTTGAAGCGAAAACATGTCAAAATTGAGACAGCGTTAAAGAAAAATAGACAACTTGACAAATTGCGCGCGAGTGGCGGAACTTAGTATACGCGTACGCTTGAGGGGCGTATGGTCTTATGATCGTGCAGGTGCAAGTCCTGTCTCGCGCACCAGAATTAGGAGTACCTGATTCTTTGTATGGTGGCTATGGTGTAACGGTTAACACTGGGGTTTGTGGAACCTCCGATTCGGGTTCGATTCCCGGTAGCCACCCCAACATAACAAAGACCGCGTGTGAAGGCGGCCTGACTATATGTTGTGTGACTAGTGGGAATCGAAAGACGGAGTGGGGCCCCATTCAGCAGGATGGGGAGCGAGTTGGGGTCGCGGAAATTTCCGAGCGACGGCGAGGAAATTATCTGTGACCGATTCCCGGTAGCCACCCCAAAATAATGAAACCCACACTACCCGTGTGGGTTTCATTATATACCGGTGGTGTACCATAAGAAGAGAATGATTATTCGAACCATTAAATGGGGGCTCGCGCACAAGGACAGACTAGCAACATTGGCACTGGTGTTGGGGTTCGTAATGGACGTTATTACATTTCGTAATATCAATCTCTCTCTGTCGCAAATTATTTTGGCAACGCACCTCTCAATTGTCGCGGGGACGATCATTATCTACGCTCTTCCCGTAAAAGGTGATAAGCCAACTTCGTTCTTTCTCAAGGTGCGCGAGTGGATCCCCATTGTTCACCAGTATTCAACGGGAGCGCTCCTCTCGGCATTTTTAGTTTTATATACAGCGTCTGGATCTCTCGTTTCCAGCGCACCTTTCATCGTTCTTTTAGGTGTCGCGATTGCCGGTAATGAAGTGTTGCGCCTTCAAAAGTATAGATTGCCATTTCAGACAACACTCTTTTCTCTTAACGTACTTTTATTTTTTGCGTTGTCTGTTCCGATTTTCCTTGGCTCTGTGAATGCAGTCACATTTGTGGCGAGTGTGGTCGTTGGAGCCGTCACCTTTATTGTGTTTTTTGCACTTGGAAAGACGGTTGCACGCACGGCGTTTAAAAAAGCAAGCTCGTTGATTCGCGCTGGCGCTGGGCTAACCCTTATCGTACTGGTATTACTGTATTTTAATAACCTCATTCCTCCCATTCCGCTTTCGGTGAAAAGTGGAGACTTTTACCACTACGTTGAGAAGCAAGGTGACGTATACTTCGCCATTGATGAGAGACGCGACTTACTGGAAAGATTTTTTGCAATTTCAGGCGTAACGCTCCATATAGCCCCTGGAGAAAATGTGTATTTTTATAGTGCAGTATTTGCTCCTGCACGAATTGATACCAATATAGTTCACCACTGGCAGAAGTATGACGAAGTAACTCAAAAGTGGACTACCCATAATAAAGTATTTTTTACTATTCAAGGGGGGAGAAAAAAAGGGTACCGTGCGTACTCGTTGACGCGAAGTCCCGAGCTTGGCAAGTGGCGTGTTTCGGTTGAAACATCTCGCGGTCAAATCATTGGACGTACATACCTTACATTAAAAGCAAGTGACAATCCGCGGGTGCCGGTTGAGAAATTTTTGCAATAAGTTGGTATAGTTACAATATATGGCATACATTCAAGACATAGAGAAAGAAACACTTGAAAATGACAACTTTCGCAAGGTGCTCTACACAGATCCTCGGCTCCAGCTTGTGTTAATGAGCCTTAACCCAAACGAAGAAATTGGAATGGAGGTACACCACAAGGAAGATCAATTTATTCGAATTGAAGAAGGTGAAGGGTTAGCAGTAATCGGTGGAGAAGAGCATCAACTTCAGGATGGAAGCGTGGTTATTATTCCAAAAGGAATTGAGCATAATATTGTGAACACCTCTTCTGATGCAAAGCTAAAGCTGTATACTATTTACGCTCCGGCACATCATCCAGAAGGCACGGTACATAAAACAAAAGCTGATGCCGAAGTTGACAAGTATGAACACAGTTAAAAATATATGAACAAAAAACCAAAAACCAACAGTCAAAACAAGTTCGGACAGCAATCTCAACCTAATCGTGTTGCGCCACGTATGAATGCGTTTCAGAAAAACCGTGGCACTGCGGGTATGAGAAAGGGGACTCGGTAGACGTAGACACCTAAAGCAGGCAAGAAAAGGAGCTCAACACAAAAGTAACCTCGCTTGTCTCTGTCGCGCTTCGGGCTTTAGTAGTGAGGTGATATAATGAACAAACAATAACAATATATTAAGTATGGAAGAAAATAAAACAAAGCTTTTTGAAAGCCCACGAATTGAAAAATTAGCATCGCTGTTCTTAATAGTTGCCGTTGTGCTAGTGGGAGCACAGGCGGTGAGTGCGTTAGGAGATGTTTTTGCTCCTCGTCCAGCAATGGGAAATATGATTTCTGTTGAAGGAGAAGGTAGAGTTACTGCAGTTCCTGATATTGCCACCGTATCCTTTACGGTGAGTGAAGAGTCTCAGACAGTTGCGCAAGCGCAGGACGTGGCAACCAAAAAAACCAACACTGCTCTCTCTTTGCTGAAAGACGATATTGGTATTGAAGATGAGTATATAAAAACAACGTCGTACAACGTAACCCCCCGATATTCTTATACGCAGTGTTACGACCGTGTTTGCCCTCCGTCAGAAGAGAGAATTATCGGATATACCGTTTCTCAAACAATCCAAGTAAAGATCAGAGACATTGAGAAAGTTGGCGAAACGCTCGCTGCTCTCGGTGGTGTAGGGGTGTCAAATTTGCACGGACCATCCTTTGAGGTAGATGACATTGAGAGACTGCGCAAAGAGGCACGAGAGCAAGCAATACAAAACGCACGAGAGCAAGCTAAAACGTTAGCAAAATCTCTCGGTGTAGGAATTGTTCGCGTGACGGGATTTTGGGAAAATAATGACCCATACTACCCGTACTACAGAGAAGGGTTAGGTGGTGACGCTATGGTAACGTCACAGTCTAAAACACCCCCTTCTGTCCCTACAGGAGAGAACGAGATCGTTGTTCGAGTTTCTGTTTCGTACGAAATTCGCTAACTACAAAGGTGCTTTCTTCGACGTCTGTTATGCCACACTACCTTGGTTGACGTTCAGCAATAATTCAGGTAGTATTTAAAAAGGCCCAGGAGGGGCCTTTTTAAATACAAAACATTTATGAAAAGCTTCCTTGATTACTTAAGTGGTGTGCGCGCTGAAATGACGCACGTAAAATGGCCTACGGTAAGTCAGGCAATCGGATATACAGCACTCGTTATTGGCATATCTATTTTTGTCGCAGCTTACCTCGGGGTATTGGATTACATTCTTACCTTAGTGGCAGGAAGGGTATTCTAACGCAATAGAACGTATGTCAAAACAAGACGAACAAGCACAGAGAGCGTGGTACGCACTTCATACCTATTCTGGGTACGAAAATGCAGTGCTCCGCAACCTAAAACAGAGAATTGAATCAATGGGGATGACTCACAAAATTTTTGATGTGGTTATTCCTACCGAAAAGAAGATCAAAGTAACCGGAGGTAAACGCACTCCCGTAGAAGAAAAGATTTACCCAGGGTACATCTTGGTTGATATGATTGTTGACGACGAAAGTTGGTTTGTTGTTCGCAACACACCAAGAGTCACCGGCTTTGTTGGGAGCGGAACGACGCCGGTGCCACTTTCTCAAGAAGAAATTGATATGTTGTTTAAGCGAATGTCTACTGACGTTGCGAAACACAAGATTGATTTTGCTATTGACGAGCTTGTGGTAATTACTGACGGTCCGTTTAAAGACCTTGAAGGCAAGGTTGGTGACATTGACGAAGAGAAAGGAAAAATAAAGGTGTTGGTGTCAATGTTTGGGCGAGAAACACCGGTAGAGTTGGACTTCTTGCAAGTTCGTAAATTATAAGTAGTATTGGACACATATGGCTGGAAAATTAGTAAAAAAGATAAAACTTCAGATTCCTGGCGGAGGAGCAACTCCAGCGCCACCTATCGGTACGGTTCTTGGTCCGGCTGGTATTAATATTGGTGATTTCGTTAAGCAATTTAACGATAAGACACAAGAAATGCGAGGCGATATTATCCCTGTAGAGTTGAGTGTATACGAAGACCGTTCGTTCGACTTCATAATGAAGGTCTCTCCGGCATCTCGGCTCTTACTTAAAGTTGCTGGATTGCAAAAAGGTTCAGGAAAGGTTCCTTCAGTAAAAGCAGGTAAAATTACGAAAGCACAGCTTCGAGAGATTGCTGAAAAGAAAATGCCGGACTTAAATACAGACAATGTTGAGCAAGCAGAAAAAATCATTGCCGGCACCGCCCGCTCAATGGGGATTGATGTGATGTAGTGAAACATCAATCGTCCGCAGATGCGACGGCGTCGAGGCGGGTCCGCGCAAATTTTCAGCAGAAAATTATGTGTGGATTGATGTGATGTAGTGAAACATCAATCGACCTTTTGAGGTATCTTTGTGAGTTTTACGAAACAAAGTATCCAAAAGGTGTACTGTTCCTGTAAGGAATTGATGTGATGTAGTGAAACATCAACTGTTCGTTCAATATAAAAACTCCGCCTTCGCGGAGTTTTTATATTGAACGAAATAGGTACAATGCTGTGTATGAATATTGAACCGTTTGTTATTGAAACCCTCATTCCACCAAAGGACGATTTGTTCGAAAAGATTAAAAAATCATCCCTGTCTCTTGAAGAGTACGATGTCGTTGCAATTTCTTCAAAGGTGGTGAGCCTTAGCGAAGGGCGCTGTGTTCCGAAAGGGGGTAAGAATAAAGATAATCTTATAAAAGAGGAGTCTGAATTTTTCCTTGATCGTGAACATTCTCCTCACGGGGCAGTTATCCATACTTTGAAGAACGGGATACTCATCCCTTCTTCCGGGATAGACCCATTTGGTGAGCACTATGTACTGTGTCCTGGAACCCCCCCAAAAAAGCGCAGAAAATATTCTGATGTGGCTAAAGAAAGAGTATGCGGTTAAAAATCTCTACGTTATTCTCACTGACTCTAGAAGTGTCTTCTTAAGACGTGGGGTGGTCGGGATTGCTGTTGCGTTGGGCGGGCTTTGAACCACTGTACGATAACCGGTCTCGGGTTGATTTGTTAGGTTTTGAAAGTGGTGGGAGTCAAACAAATATTCCTGACTCGCTAGCGGCGAGTGCTGTTTTTGTTATGGGTGAGTCAAACGAACAAACGCCAATTGCACGAATACGAAACGCCCCGTACGTGAGAGAAAGACACGTCGAAAGAAAAAGTAAGCATAATACATTTTCGTTTACTATGGACGAAGATATTTTTGCCCCCTTCTTAAAAGGGGTGCAGTGGAAAAAAGGTGGCAATGCTTCAACTTAACGCTCAAGAACGAGCCACTCATAATTAATCTCTCCATACTTTCGTTTTTCGCGAGATATCACTTTAGAAAAAGGCGAGTAGTCAGGAAAAAATACGTCGCCCTCTTTTTCGTCATCAATGAGGGTGAGGTAGATACGGTCCGCAAGCGGCAACGCTTGCGTGTACAGTTCGCCCCCGCCACCAATAAATACTTCGGGGTGGTTCAGAGACCGTGCCTTTTGTACCGCGTCATCAATGGATGATGCGACAACGACACCGGGGTACGTCCACGAGTCGTTTCTTGTTACCACGATGTTGATGCGCTGAGGGAGTGGCTTTCCCAGTATTGAAAGAATTGATTCAAAGGTCTTTCGGCCCATAATAATGGGAGATCCAAGCGTGACCTCTTTAAAGTGTTTCAAGTCGTCCGGAATGTGCCACAAGAGGGTATTATCCTTGCCGATTGCTCGATTTTTCCCTATGGCGGCAATTACAGAAATAATATTCTTGCCATCTGTGTTTTTTGTGTCTTTTTCCATACTTTTTATCTTTCTTGCAGTATATCCTCTTTAGTATTACCTATCATACCGCTATAATACATCTACTATGGCTCAGACGTACGAAATCGAAATAAAGTCCTTACTGGGAGGAAAAGAAAAGGCCGACGCTTTAATAGAAAAGATGTGTGAGTTGGACTCAGATGTTTCGTGTGTCTCTAAAAACAAACAGCTAAACCACTACTTTGTCGGAGACGATCTCTCTGTACTCGTTGATGCTGTCGCACCGCTGTTTGACGAGGACGCTACTGCTCGACTCAAAGAAATTGCCGAGCACGTAACCGAGTTTTCAGTGAGGACTCGCTTCAAAGACGGTACTGTCTTGTTTATTGTAAAAGCATCCGTTGACGATACCTCAAGCTCTAACGGAATTTCTCGCGTTGAATTTGAAGAGCCAGTAGATCTCTCTCTTGAAGAGCTAGACAGTAAAATTTTAGGGGCAGGTTTTTCGTACCAGGCAAAGTGGTCTCGCGAACGAGAAGAGTACGTCTTTCGTGGAGCAAACGTTTGCATGGATAAAAACGCCGGATACGGGTACCTTGCCGAATTTGAAAAGATTGTATCTGACCAGTCAGAAATCCCGAGTGCGCAAGAAGAGCTCCGTGCAATTATGGAAGAGCTTGGAGTAGAAGAATTACCGCAAGAGCGGTTAGAGAGGATGTTTACCCATTATAATAAGAATTGGGAAGAGTATTACGGAACCGATAACACATTTGTAATTGAATAATATATGTTTCTTTCAGATATCGACATACAAAAAGCACACAAAGCAGGCAAGATTATTATTAAGCCGTTTTCAAAAAAGCAACTTCAGCCGGCAAGTTACGACGTTCGCCTCGGAAACGAATTTCAAGTAATTGACAGGCACGCAACAGCGTCTGTTGACCCCGCTAAAAAGATATTCCCTAAAACACACACTATCGTTGTAAAAGATGGTGGCGAGTTTATCCTCCATCCGGGCGAGAGCGTTCTTGGCAAACAAAAAGAATTTATCGGCGTGGACGAAGAGCACCTCATTTTACTTTCAGGGAAGTCGTCCCTTGCTCGCGCGGGGCTCGTTGTGCACAACACCGCAATGCTCTTTAATCCGGGGCACACGTTCTACCCTACATTTGAGTTGGTAAACACCAGCAACGTACCTCTCATTTTACGACCGGGTATGGAGGTGGCACAATTACTCTTTGCGCGTCTCTCGAGCCCCACGTCACAGTCTTACTCGAGCGTCGGCAGGTACGACACAAAAAACTCTACTCACTTTCTTCCAAAAAAGAAGACAGGCAAGAAAAAGAAGTGATATATGAACCACCACCCCGAACACCACTACCTTGATTTGTTAAGAGAGACACTTGAGAGTGGTGACGAGCAGGTTGATAAAGGAACGGGGGTTAAAACGTATAGTTTATTTGGACGACAGATACGCTTTGATTTAAGCGAAGGGTTTCCGTTACTCACCACCAAAAAGGTGTATTGGAACGGAGTGTTGCATGAACTGTATTGGTTTATGTCAGGACAATCAAACATCAAATACCTCGTTGATAATAATGTGCACATTTGGGACGATTATCCATACAAAATTTATCAAGAAAAGGTAGAGAAAGAAGAGGCTCCTGAGATGGAGAAAAGTGTTTTTATTGACAACATTAAAAATGACGACGAGTTTGCAAAAGCACATGGCGAACTAAAACATATTTACGGTGAATCTTGGAGACGGTGGCCAGGAGAGGGAGGGCGAGAAGTAGACCAACTTGGGTGGGTTATTGAAGAGCTTCGTAAAGACCCTGACGCGCACAATACGCTCGTAAACTCTTGGAACCCAGAATACCTCTACGGTATGGCTGCTCCTGGCTCTGGAGTGCGCTTTCCAATTTGCCACAACATGTACCAAGTGAATATTAAGAACAGCAAGGTTTGCTTACAGCTCTACCAAAGAAGTGCCGACATCTTTTTGGGAGTACCGTTTAATATCGGAAGCTACGCGCTATTAACCATCATTATCGCTAAAATCTTAGCGCGCGAACCGGGAGAGTTTGTACACACATTTGGTGACGTACATCTATACGAAAACCACAAAGCACAAGCTGAAGAACAGCTTTCGCGCGAACCAAAGCCGTTTCCTCGTATCTCATTTACCCACGATTTCGATTCTCTTGATTCATTTAAACCAGAATATGTTTCGCTTGATGGATATGACCCACATCCACCAATTAAGGCCGAACTTACCGTAGCAGGGGGGTACAATAAGCACTTACACAATTAACGCGTATGATCTGAGTAATTTTATTTTGCCTTCTTTATACTAATAACGATAACGCATCGAACTATGAAATCATACTCATTTATACAAAAACAAGATCAAGACGTCGCTAACGCCATTTCTGGTGAAGAAAAAAGACAAGCAGAGGGGTTGGAACTTATTCCTTCTGAAAACTATGTTTCGCAAGCAGTGCTTCAAGCGCTTGGCTCTCCAATGACCAATAAGTATTCCGAAGGGTATCCCGGAAAACGATACTATGGTGGGCAAATGTACACTGATGCTGTTGAAACCATTGCGCAAAGTCGCGCAAAAGAACTATTTAACTGTGATTTTGCAAACGTACAACCACTTTCCGGAGCGCCGGCAAATGTTGCATTGTACTTTGCGCTCCTCAATCCGGGAGACACAGTGCTGGGGATGGACCTTTCTCATGGTGGACACTTAACGCACGGACACCCCGTAACAGCGGTTACAAAAGTATTTAATTTTGTTCGATACAAAATGAAAGACGCTGAGACCGGCGAGATTGACTACGATAAGATGCTTGCAGTTGCCAAACAAGAAAAGCCAAAAATTATACTTGCGGGATTTTCTGCGTACTCACGTGAACTTGATTATAAAAAGTTTGTTGATATCGCAAAAGAGGTCGGAGCAATAACCGTCGCGGATATGGCGCATATTGCTGGCTTGATTGCCGGTAAGGCACTGAGAAACCCTTTTGACGATGGGTTTGACGTTATTACCACTACCACCCACAAGACACTTCGTGGTCCACGCGGAGGAATGATTTTAACGCGCGAAAATGAAGAGATTGCTCAAAGGGTTGATAAGACCATTTTCCCCGGTATGCAGGGCGGTCCACATATGAACGTTATTGCCGCAAAGGCGGTTGCATTTGGCGAGGCACTGCATCCAAACTTTGCGGTATATGCTTCGCAGATACTTAAAAACGCAAAAGCAATGGAAGAGGTGTTTAGAAAAAACAATATACGAATGTTAGGAGGAGGTACATCAAACCACCTTATTCTTGCAGATGTGTTTGGGTCACTTGGAGTGTCTGGTGCCGATGCTGAAAAAGTTTTAGACGAAGTTGGCATTACACTCAACAAAAATGCCATTGCTGATGATGTAAGAAAACCAATGGACCCGTCAGGAATTCGGTTTGGAACCCCAGCAATTACCACGCGCGGGTTTACCGAAAAAGAGAGTACTATTGTTGCAGAGAAGATGATTGAAACCCTTACACACAAAGATGATGCGTCTGTAAAGGCTCGTATAAAAACCGAGATAGAAGACCTTGCGTCTCGTTTCCCAATCCCTGAGTCATTTGTATAGAAACCCTCGTGCGTTTGCGCAGAGACTTGCACTCGAACGACGGTTAATCATCCAGTCGGGTTTAAGAGGGGTGTCTGCTATACTTTTACCTGTGATACAAGAGGATTTAATACATAAGATTAGTAGCGCTCTCAAGGCTCTTGGTATTGATGGAGTAGAGCCAATGATTGAGTTTCCAGGAGATTTAACTCATGGCGATTTTGCTACAAACGTTGCTTTGGCTGGTGCCAAAGTAGCAGGCACAACCCCGAGAGAACTTGCAGAAAAGCTGGTTGCTGAATTGGGAGAAATAGAAGGTGTAGAAAAGGTAAATATCGCTGGTCCAGGGTTTATAAATTTCATATTGTCACGTGAATATTTTTCAAAAAAGATACAAGGAGTCGGCGAAACATGGGGCAGGGGCGAGAAGTTAAAGGGTAAAAATATTCTTGTTGAGTATGCCCAGCCGAATTTATTTAAACCTTTTCATATTGGACACTTATTAAACACAGCAGTCGGAGAGTCGCTTTCACGCGTCAGTCAGTTTTCAGGGGCTACGGTGCGCAACATATCGTACCCGTCTGACATCTCTCTTGGTGTTGCAAAAGCAATATGGTCAATTTTAAAGAACAAAAAAGAAGATGACCTCACCATTGACGCTATGGGGGAGGCGTATGTTGATGGGACAAAACAGTACGAAGAAAGCGAAGAAGCAAAAAAAGAAATAAACGCAATACACACAGCTCTCCATACCGCAGAAGACGGAGACGCGTGGCGTGTGTATCAAAAAGGTCGTGCGTTAAACGTAGAATACTTTAACCATATTACAGCTCGCCTCGGATCATCATTTGACCATATGTTTTTTGAGAGCGAGTCCGGTGTGATTGGGAAAGAGATTGTTATGCGCCACACTCCAGAGGTTTTTCAAGAGTCAGAGGGGGCAATTATTTTTAAAGGAGAAGACTACGGGTTGCACACGAGGGTGTTTTTAACATCGCAAGGATTGCCGGTGTATGAGGCAAAAGATATAGGATTGTTGAGTTTAAAGTTTGAAAAGTACAACCCCGACCTTTCAATTGTTGTTACTGATGTTGAACAAAAACAATATTTTGAAGTGGTCAAAAAGGCGGCGTCACTAATTAACAAAACGTGGGGAGACAACTCGCTGTATTGGCAACACGGCCGTTTGCGATTTGCCGGAGGGAAGGTCTCTTCTCGATACGGAAACGTACCGCTAGCCGAGGATTTATTAGAGAAAGTCATTTCAATTGTTTCAGAGAAAGCAAAAGAAGAAGACCCTGCAGTGTCTGAAAAAGTTGCACTCGCGTCTTTAAAGTACGCGTTCTTACGCGGAGGCTCCGGCAAAAATATTGTGTTTGATTTTGAAAAATCTGTCGCTGTTGAAGGAGATTCGGGCCCGTACCTTCAGTATAGTTACGTGCGCGCACGCGGTGTTTTAGACAAAGTCAAAAATGCTAATGACGGCTCATTCAATGTTCCAAAAGAAGTGTCTAATGTAGAGAGACTGCTTACACGCTTCCCGAGCGTGGTTGCGCGGTCTGCTGATGAGTATGAGCCACACTACATAACGACGTACCTTACCGAGCTGGCGAGTGCGTTCAACAGTTGGTATGCGCAAGAGAAAGTTATCGGCTCTAAATATGAGGCGTATTACTTACAGGTGGTGCGAGCATTTGCTCACACTATGAAAAACGGCTTATGGTTACTTGGAATTGAGGCACCAGAAAAGATGTGAGGACATTGACAGGTTGTGCCGTAACGCTATTATGAAAATGTATGGATAGAGCAAACAGTATTGCGGTTATTATTACCTCTTAGGGAGGGGATAATCGTCCATACCACGATACCCCCTCCTCAAGGAGGGTTTTTTGTTTCAAAGTGTTACCATTATAGAATTCGTCTGGTTTCTATAGATATGACACACGAAGCACAGCCAAGTTTTGACGACACAGAGATGATTATGGTTCAGCCCGATAAAAAAGGAAATGGGTACATAGCAACGCAAGGAAGTAGGGTAGAGAGAGGAAGCACTGCTCCGGAAGCAATGAGTAAAATACTCGGTAGATCACTGAGGATCCCAACAGACAGAGAGTACTAAATATGAACAACGAAAATAATACAACTCAAAAATCCAACTCAGCTAAAAAAGAAGAGGAAACTCTTGTTTTTTGGAAAGAGAATAATATATTTCAAAAATCACTCGCCAAAAAATCTCCGAAAGGCGAGTTTATTTTTTATGAAGGCCCGCCAACGGCAAATGGTCGCCCCGGCATTCACCACCTTGAGTCCCGTGCGTTTAAAGATGCAATCCCACGGTATAAGACTATGCGTGGGTATCGTGTACGCAGACGTGCGGGGTGGGACACGCACGGATTGCCCGTAGAGCTTGAGGTAGAAAAACAGCTTGGTTTTACAGGAAAGTCAGACGTAGAAAAGTACGGCATAGCAGAATTTAATAAAAAATGCCGAGAGAGCGTCTTAACGTACATCAGCGAGTGGAGTCAATTTACTGATCGTATTGGGTATTGGGTAAATCAAGACGACGCATACTACACCTACAATCCGACGTATATGGAGTCTTTATGGAACATTTTTAAAAAAGTTTCAGACGATGGCTTACTGTACAAAGATTACAAGGTTGTGCCGTGGTGTCCTCGATGCCAAACAGGTCTTTCGTCTCATGAGCTGGCGCAAGGGTATGAAGACGTTACCGATTTGTCGGTTACGGTTAAGTTTGAACTTGTTGACGAACCGAAAGTATTTCTTCTTGCATGGACAACCACACCGTGGACACTCCCGGGCAACGTAGCACTTGCAGTCCATACAGATGTTTCGTATGGGCAGTATGTAAAAGACGATGAAAGAGTTATTGTTGCCGAAAAGTTAAGTGAACAATTAGGAGAGGGTTGGACATTGGAAAAGAAGTACTTTGGGAAAGATTTGATTGGGAAGAAGTATAGAGAAGTATATCCTTACTTGGTGCAAAATCTTGACGGTGAAGAGGTGGCAAAACGCGAGAAAGCGTTTCAGGTGTACAGTGCCGATTTTGTTACAACAGAAGACGGGACAGGGATAGTACACACTGCTGTCTTGTACGGGCAAGATGATTTTGAGTTAGGTACAACAGAGGGATTGCCAAAGGTGCACCTTGTAAATCCTGACGGCAAGTTTAAAGAAGGTATGGACTTCTTATCAGGAAGGTTTGTTCGAGACGAAGACGTAGCGATAGATATTATTAAAGATTTGGCGCACCGCGGGTTGCTTTTTTCAAAACAAAAATATACACACTCGTATCCATTTTGTTGGCGTTGCAAAACGGCACTTATCTACTATGCGCGCGATTCGTGGTTTATAAAAATGGACACAAAACGTGAAGAGTTAATTGCCGAAAACAAAAAAGTTAATTGGGAACCGAGCCATATACGTGACGGACGTATGGGAGATTGGCTTTTGAATGTTCGCGATTGGGCGGTGTCTCGAGAGAGGTACTGGGCAACACCGCTTCCGGTCTGGGAGAGCGAAGACAGCAAGGAACGCGTTGTTATCGGTTCAGTTGAAGAGTTGAAACAGAGAGTAAAAAAGAGCGGAAATACTTACATACTGATGCGTCACGGGCAGGCAATGAGTAACGCGCAAGATATTGCGAGCACCATGGCAGAGAAAGAAAATCACCTTACGGATCTTGGAAGAGAGCAAGCAGAGAAATCAGGGGAGCAATTAAAAACAGAAGGAGTCGATATCATTATCACCACCCCCATCCTTCGTGCACAAGAAACAGCTAACATTGTTGCCGATGCAATTGGGTTTAAAAAAGAAGATATTCTGGTTGACGCAAGAATGCGCGAAATAGATGTTGGAGAGTTTGAAGGAAAATCAAACAAAGAATTTCACACCTTTTTTGGCTATTCGTATGAGGCAATGTTTAAAAAACGTCCCGAGGGCGGAGAGAACCTCGTTGATGTCCGCCTTCGGGTCGGAGAATTTTTGTACGACCTTGAGCAAAAGTATCAAAACAAAAAGATTCTGATCGTCGCTCACGAGTACCCAATTTGGCTCGCGGAAGCAGTTGCCAAGGGGGTAGACGAAAAAGAGATTATTGCTATGAAGCTTCCACGTCCCGAATATTATAAAAATGCCGAATGGAAAACACTCGACTTTGTTCCGCTTCCACACAATGATAATTACGAACTCGACCTCCATAGGCCATACATAGATGCTGTAGAGCTTGTGTCTGATACTGGCACGCTATTAAAGCGTGTGGAGAGCGTTCTTGATGTGTGGTTTGACTCAGGTGGTATGCCGTTTGCACAGGACCATTATCCATTTGAAAATAAGGAGTGGGTTGAGAGGAATGGGTACCCTGCGCACTTTATTTCAGAGGCTATTGATCAAACACGGGGGTGGTTTTATACATTGCTCGCACTAGGAGTTTTGATGGGCAAAGGAGTTCCGTATAAAAACGTGATTTGTCTTGGGCATCTTTTGGATGCCGAGGGACGCAAAATGTCTAAGAGTAAAGGGAACGTGATAAATCCATGGGAGGCAATGGACACGTGGGGTGTTGATACGATTCGTTTTTGGATGTATAGCGTGAGTGCCCCGGGAGACTCTAAAAGTTTTGACGAAAAAACAGTGCGCGATGTGTCAAGGACACTTTCTTGGCTAGAAAATAGTGTAAAGTTTTACACCCTATCGAAGGATGCAACCCCTACCAAAGGGCGGGAAGAACCCATTGATACATGGATGAAGGTTCAAACACGCGAGACAGTTGAAAAAGTAACCGAGGCGATTGATGCGTATGACGTAACCGGAGCAACTCGCACGTTGGCAGACTTGTTTGAAGATATTTCGCAGTGGTATGTGCGAAGGATACGGGACAGAGTTCGAGAGGGAGACGAAGTTGCGCTCTCGACACTCCGAGATACGCTCCATACTGCATCTTTACTCCTCGCTCCTTTTGCGCCGTTTTTGGCCGAACAGGTCTTTCAGGGTGTCCGTTACGACACCGATGCAGAAAGCGTACATTTAATGGAGTGGCCTTCTTTTAAAAAACCTCTCCTCAGTGTTTTGTTTTCCGGAAAGAAGGAAAGCGTATTGCTTGCAGACATGAAGGTAGTACGAGACACAATCTCATCTGCGCTAAAGTTTCGACAGCAGGCAAATCTAAAAGTAAGGCAACCGCTTTCGTCGGTGACGCTAAAAAGCGAGTACCTGAAAGGCAAGACACAATTTCTTGAGTTGATACAAGAAGAGGTAAACATAAAAGAGGTTCTCTTTGACCCGTCTCTAGAAGAAGCGTTGCGTTTAGACACGACCATCACTCCCGAGTTACAAGAAGAAGGGAACGCACGTGAAGTGGTTCGTTTTATTCAAGATTTAAGAAAGAAGGCAAACCTCGAGCCAAAAGATACGATTACCATTACGTACTCTGGTGACGATGCGGGGGTGGCAATTTTAGAAAACCACTGGGAGTCAATACAAAAGGCGACAAATGTTTCAGAAAAGAAAGAAGGGGAGGGAGACCTTGTCCCCGTAGAAGGCGCAACACTTTCGCTCGCTATTCAGTATGCACCGTGAGATTACATCGCGCGCCGTTGTTATAGGGAGGTACTCTGCCGGAGAAGGGAGTGTACGCGTTTTGCTCTACACGGAAGAGTTGGGTATGGTTACGGCGATCGCAAAAAGTGCTCGTGAAGAGCGGTCAAAATTGCGACCTCACCTACAGGGTGGAACCACGGGTACATTTTCTTTGGTGCGAGGGGCATATGACTGGCGGGTGATAGGTGCCGTTGATACGCAAAATAAATATTTTTCTTTTGTGAAAAATGCTCCAGCGCAACGCGCTTCGGCAAACGTTATTCATCTCGTATCGCAACTGGTGAGAGGTGAGGGGAGCGATCCGGGATTTTTTGATGCGCTGTGGGACCTTCTTCACTCGCTGAATGCACTCGACGAAAACGAAGTGAGGATTGCCGAGAGGCTCGCAGTGCTCCGCATTCTTTTTGCTTTAGGGTACGTTGCTCCGGAAAGTGGCGCAACGTATGTTACGAGTAGCGATTACTCAAAAGAGATACTGAAAGAAGTTGCTCCAAAAGAGAGGGATTTGATAGCAAGTATTAATGAGGGTCTTCTGGTTAGTGGACTGGCGTAAGTGTATAAAGTGATGTTTTTACTGTTAAAATGAATTTGTATGAGACCAAAAAGCGCACTAGATCGACTTGAAAAGAAACTGGATAGCAGGAGCGAGGAGAGTGCGCCGAAAGAGAGGTCGTCGTTGTCGCAACACAGAAACAAAGCGTCAGAAGAGTGGCAATCTTCGCCCGCGTCGGCGAGTCGACCTCGACGAAGACGGCTTCGAGTGCTCGATATGGTCTTTATTATTGCAGTCGTGTTTTTTATTATCGCGGGTATCTTTGCGTCAGTAACATTCTTTTCCGGAAACAATATCGTCTCTACACGAAACGTATCAATAGCGATTGACGGACCAAACGAAATTCGCGCAGGCGATACGCTCTCTTTAAATATTGCCGTAACCAACCATAACAGTGTCCCTATGGAGCTTACTGATTTAGTGGTCGAATTTCCTGATGGAACACGTTCCGAGGTTGACGTATCTGTTGCTCTGCCAAGAATACGCGAGTCTGTGGGTACCATAGAGCCGGGGCAGAGTATAAGCAAAAATGTTCGTGCCGTTCTTTTTGGCACTGCTAACACAAACGCAGAAGTAAAGGTCTCTGTCGAGTACCGAGTACCATCATCAAATGCCATTTTCTTTAGTGAAGAGAAGTACGTTGTGCCCATTAGCCAGTCTCCGGCATCCATTACGGTTGATGCACTGGACGAGGTGGTTTCAGGGCAAGAGACAGTCCTCTCGGTGACTGTTACCTCTAATGTGTCAGAAAAATTACCCGGTATGATGCTGGTCGCAGAGTACCCACCAGGATTCTCGTTTGTGTCATCAACGCCAGAGCCTGTTTCGGGCTCGTCGGCGTGGAAGTTTGGCGACATTGAAGCGGGAGGCAGTAGAAAAGTTACCATTAGGGGAAGGTTCTCGGGCGAAGATGGTGACGAACGTGTCGTTCACTTTACTGCCGGAACGCAAAACCCAAATGACGAAGAGGCGATAGCGGCGCCTCTTGCAACGGGAGATGCTTCGCTTTTTGTGGCAAAGCCTTTTATATCTGCCGCGCTTGCCCTTGGGGGAGACATTGTATCTGAATATGTTGCCAATAGAGGAGCGCAGGTTCGCGGAGACATTCGTTGGACAAATAACCTACCTTCTCGGGTACAGGATGTCGAAATTGAAGTGAAATTAAACGGTGCTATTTTGGACAGAAACAACACTTCTGCCGATAGAGGATTTTACCGTTCTTCAGACAACACCATTCTCTTTTCAAAAGAGTCTGACCCTCGCCTTGCAGACGTAGCTCCAGGAGCTTCGGGGGTATCTTCATTCTCTTTTGCATCGCTTCCACTCAATCTTGGCGAATTTAGAAATCCTGAAATTGATATTTCGGTGACGGTAAAGGCACGGCGCATTAGCGAAACCTCTGTGCCGGAAAATCTTGAGTCAAACGCGTCGGCAACGGTGTTGGTTTCAACCGATCTTGCACTTGCTTCGTCTGCAACAAGTCTTTCAGGTCCGGTGCCTCCCAAAGCAGATGTTGAAACAGTGTATTCAATAACGTGGTTGGTGACGAACTCGGTAAACGCAGTGGCAAACGCATCGGTAACTGCCTCGCTCCCAAGTTATGTGCGTTGGATTGGAAATGAGACACCAAATGGTAGCGAAGTCTCATTTAATCAGGTGGGAGGTGTTGTGTCTTGGAATATTGGCGACATCGGTGCGGGAGAGTCGCGTAACGTAACGTTCCAGGTTGGTGTTACCCCATCTTTGTCGCAAGTAAACAGAGCTCCTACAATCATTTCTGACCAACGAGTGTATGGCTTTGATCGATTTACCAGAAGGCAAATTGAGAGAACCTCGTCATCGCTTGATACCTCAAGTGGCGTTCCGCAATCTCAGGGGATTGTGGTACCGTAGTCTAGGAAGTTAGGATTTAGGCACTAGGTATGATTAGCAAACGTATATGAAAGATGAAAAACAAGAACTACTGATGGAAAAGATTGTCTCTTTAGCAAAAAGGAGAGGTTTTGTGTTTCAAGGGTCTGAAATTTACGGCGGTCTTGCAGGTACGTGGGATTATGGTCCACGAGGTGTTGCACTCAAAAACAACATAAAAAATCTTTGGTGGCGAATGTTTGTTGAGTCTCGTGATGATATGTATGCCGTGGATGCAGCGATTTTGATGAATGAAAAAGTGTGGAAGGCAAGTGGGCATACTGGCGCGGGGTTCACTGACCCGGTAGTTATTTGTAATAAGTGCAAAAATCGTTTTCGCGGTGACAATGTAAAATTTAAAAAAGATGACGATGGGAAAATTTCTGAACGGGTTTGGATTTGTGAAAAATGTGGCACAGAAAATGATTTTGAGACAAAACAATTTAACCTAATGTTTGAAACTAAAGTTGGAGCTGAAGGAACGATCAAGTCATACTTGCGTCCTGAAACCGCGCAAGGTATTTTTGTAAACTTTAAAAATATTGTGGATTCAATGAATCCAAAACTACCGTTTGGTATCGCGCAGATTGGTAAGGCATTTAGAAACGAGATTGCTCCACGAGATTTTGTGTTTCGTACACGCGAGTTTGAACAAATGGAAATTGAATACTTTGTAAAAGAAGATACGTGGGAGGATCATTTTAATGAGTGGCTGGGTCGTATGTATAGCTGGATGGAGGCAATCGGTTTACAAAAAAAAGATATACACGAACTAGACGTTCCTGAGTCAGATCGAGCGCACTATTCAAAAAAGACTGTAGACTTTGAATTTGATTTTCCATTTGGACGAAAAGAGTTATACGGACTTGCGTACCGAACAGACTTTGATCTTAAAAACCACACCGAGCATTCAGGAGAGTCGCTAACATATTTTGACAATGAAGCAAAAGAACATCTCACGCCGCACGTCATAGAGCCGACGTTTGGCGTTGATCGCACTGTCCTAGCTGTTTTGACGAGTGCATACACTGAAGACGAGCTGGGGGGATCCGTCTCCGCAGACTCCGGCGAGCCGAAGGAGAAGCGGGTGTACTTGGCGTTTAAGCCCAGTATTGCTCCTGTTAAGGCGGCGGTCTTTCCACTCCTTAAAAATAAGCCCGAACTTGTTGCAAAGGCACGCGAGGTTTACACAGAACTTAAAAAGCACGTTCCGCAGGTTATGTTTGACGATAACGGAAACGTAGGCAAGAGGTACAGAAGGCAAGACGAAATCGGCACCCCCGTAACTATTGTCGCTGATTTCCAGACACTTGACGACGATACCGTCACGATGCGTGATCGCGACACCGGAGAGCAAGAAAGACTCTCTATTAACGAGGCAATAAGTAAAATAAAAGACGCCTCTATGCTAGGATAAAGTAATGAATAAGGATCACCTTTCCATCACCATAACCCCCTCATCAGTTCTGTACGCAGCACTGGTGATATTGGGTATTGGACTCTTTTTCTACCTCATTGACCTCTTTTTGATTATTTTAACGGCCATTGTCATCTCTTCTTCTATGGAGCCGGCAGTTTTGTGGTTTATGAGACATCGTGTCATCCGGCCGATTGCAGTGACACTCGTGTACCTGCTTATTTTTGGCTCTCTCTTTATGTTTGTATACTTCTTGATGCCTCCGTTAATAAAAGACACAGCATCATTTGTTTCAACGCTTCCTCAATACTTAGACTCTCTTGGAATTGAATCCATTACTTCCAATCAGCTTATTAATTCAACTATCACTAGCACAAGAGAGGTTGTTAACACCACAAGCTCGGTTACCGACAAATTGTTAGAATTTCAACGAATCTTTTCATCGGCAGGGGAAGGAGCCTTTCGTTTTGTATCCGGTATTTTTGGCGGGGTGTTTTCTTTCTTACTCATTATTCTTTTATCATTTTATTTTGCGGTGCGAGAGACGGGCATTGACGATTTCTTAGAGGTTGTAACGCCGGTGAAACATCAAAAATACGTTATTGGTCTGTGGCGTCGTTCGCAGGTAAAAATCGGGCTCTGGATGCAGGGGCAATTACTGCTGTCGCTCATTATGGGTGTGCTGGTGTATTTGTGGCTTTCCATTCTGGGTGTTCCGTACGCACTATTACTCGCTATATTTGCCGCTCTGTTTGAACTGGTGCCGTTTTTCGGGTCATTCGTCGCGGTAACTCCTTCGGTAGCAATTGCGTTCTCTGCACTTGGCCTTACCCCCGCGCTTTTGGTGCTTGGCGGGTACATTGTCTTTAATCAAATCCAAGCAAATCTTATCTATCCGTTGGTGGTAAAAAAGGTGGTGGGCGTTCCGCCCGTGCTGGTGATACTGGCACTTATCGCGGGGGCACAGCTTGCGGGATTCCTCGGGGTATTGCTCTCGGTTCCTATTGCCGCGGCTATCCAAGAGCTTGTCTCTGATGTGCAAAAAGCTAAAATTGCAAAAGCTCAAGAAGGAGTATCGTAATGAGAAAGTACATAACGACCACGCTTCCGTATGTTAACGCAAAGCCTCATATAGGTAATGTGTTTGAATTTGTGCAGGCTGACGCTCTGGCACGACTTGAAAGGAGTATAGGAAACGAAGTATTTTTTAATACAGGAACCGACGAGCACGGTCAAAAGATTTATCAAAAAGCCTTGGCGGAGGGAAGGACACCGCAAGAGTACGTTGATGAGTACGCGCAAACATTTGATGACCTAAAGGTGCTTCTCAACCTTTCTTACGACGCGTTTATCAGAACGACTGACCCAAAACATATACACGCGGCGCAAGAGTTTTGGAAACTGTGCGAAAAAGCAGGAGATATTTATAAAAAAAACTACAGCATCAAGTATTGCGTTGGATGTGAGCTTGAAAAAACGGACTCTGAACTTGAAGAGGGGAAGTGCCCCATACACCCATCAAACGAGATTGAAGTCATAGAAGAAGAAAACTACTTTTTCCGTTTTTCTAAATACGCAGATGCTCTGTTGTCGCTATACAAAAATGAAGACTTTGTGGTCCCGCGTTCGCGTGTAAACGAAATTATTTCTCTTATTAATGACAAAGGACTCCAAGATTTTTCTATTTCTCGGGTAAAAGAAAAGATGCCGTGGGGTATTCCGGTCCCCGGAGACGATTCGCAGGTAATGTATGTATGGTTTGACGCGCTTATTAACTACATTTCAACCATTGGATGGCCCACAGATATGGATACCTTTCATACGTGGTGGCCGGTCATACAATTTGCCGGCAAAGATCAGGTTCGGCAACAGGTAGCAATGTGGCAAGCAATGCTTCTCTCTGCCGGACTCCCACCCTCAAAGCAGATTTTTATTCACGGATTTATTAACGTTGAAGGTCAAAAAATATCAAAGTCAGTTGGTAACACCATACATCCTGCGGACATTGTGGATGTGTATGGTACGGATGCTCTTCGGTACTACTATTTGCGTCACATTCACCCGTTTGAAGACTCAGACTTTACTATGGAGCACTTTAAAGAGGCGTATAACGCGCACCTTGCAAACGGTATAGGGAATGTTACCGCTCGTATTATGAAGCTCGCAGAAGATAACCTTGACGCTCCGGTTGACCTTTCTGAATCGACACTATTTTCGCCAGAGTTTGTAGCCCTCGTTGAATCATACGAGTTTAACCGCGCGATGGATAGTATATGGGGGCGCATTCAGGCGCTTGATGAGCGTATTCAAACAGAAGAACCGTTTAAGGTTATAAAAACAGACGAAGTAAAAGGAAAAAAGATAATTGAGGGATTGGTAAAAGAACTGTACAGTATCGGGTGCCTCTTACAGCCGTTTATGCCAGAGACGAGTGACAAAATAAAAGCAACGGTACGTGCCAATAAAAAACCAGAAACCCTGTTTCCACGGCTAGAGGTATGACATATCGCTACATAGACGTACACTGCCACCCTCAATTACGGCAGTACAAAGACGATCAAAACGAGGTAATAGAAAGAATGGCTGAAGAGGGGGTTGCCGGTATTGTGGTCGGTGTCGATAAGGTTTCTTCAGAAGAGGCGGTTCTGCTTGCTACAAAATACGAACACCTCTGGGCAAGTATTGGCCTTCACCCCAACGACACACCGCACGAAGACTTTTCTTCCGAACAGTATGCGTCGCTGATTAAAAACCCAAAAGTGGTGGCGATAGGTGAATGCGGTCTAGATTTCTATCGTATTTTGCCCGACGTAGATGTTGTGAAAGAAAAGGAAAGACAGTGGAGGGTATTTACGTCGCAAGTAGCATTTGCCACAGCAAACGATCTCCCTCTTATGATTCATTGCCGGCCGTCCCAAGGGTCAATGGATGCATACGAAGACATCCTCTCGTACTTAGAGTCATATAAAAAAGAGCACCTGTCTCTCTCAGGAAATATCCACTTTTTTGTGGGCACGCTTGCCATTGCCGAACGTTTTTGGAGTATCGGCTTTTCAACCTCGTTAACAGGGGTTATTACGTTTACGAACGACTACGACGACGTGGTAAAAGGAGCCCCACTTTCAATGCTCCTTTCAGAAACTGACGCTCCCTACGTCGCTCCCGTGCCACACCGAGGAAAAAGGAACGAGCCGGTCTATGTTCGTCACGTGGTAGAGAAAATCGCGGAGCTTCGGGGTATTTCTGAGGATGAAGTCGCCACGACTCTCCTCAAAAACGCTGAGCGGGTATTTAAGATAGAGGGCTTGGTGTAAGCGTTGCAGAGAGAGGCACGTTGTGGTACCGTATGGCGACATGACAGATTCAAACGAAATCCACGAGGTTGATACTTCAGGCATTGATGCAGGAGGCGAAAAAGACGCCACTCCTTCAGTGTATGAAATCGGCTTCCACCTCTTGCCAACGCTAGAAGAGGCAAGCGTTGCAAACGAAGTTGCAACCATTACCGAGATGCTCAACAAGCTCAATATTGAGATGGTAGGAGAGCGGTTTCCGGTAAAAATACCTCTTGCCTACACAATGGACAAGAAAATTGACGGCACTATCCGTCACTTTGATGAAGCGTATTTTGGTTGGATTGCCGGAGTACTCACCGCAACTGCTATTGAAGAGGTAAAAGGCGCACTTGATGCTCATCCACAGGTACTCCGCTACCTCATTACAAAGACGTCAAAGGACGCAGTTCTTGCTACATTAAATGATCCAAGTTTGGATATCGGCGCTGTAGAAGAGGAAGAAACAGAAGAAGTGTCTGAAAAAGAGCTTGACGAAGCCCTTGACGCTATTGAAGAAGATGGGCCTAAGGACGATAAGTAACAGCCGTTCAAGTACGGTATACTAAATAATGAAGGCACTTTAATAAATAAAGGTCACTAATACTATGTATCTCAACAAAGTTTTTCTTTACGGTAATCTTACTCGCGATCCAGAGTTAAAAGCACTCCCTTCAGGGGCGCAAGTCGCTTCGTTCGGACTTGCTACCAACAGATCGTTTAAAGACAAAGACGGGAACAAACAAGAAACCGCAGAATTTCATAACATTGTGGTCTTTGGACGCCTTGCCGAGGTGATGGCGCAATACCTAAAGAAGGGACGCCCCGTGTTTATCGAAGGGCGCATTCAAACGAGAAGTTGGGAGAAGGACGGTCAAAAACAGTACCGCACCGAGATTATCGTTGAAAACTTTCAGTTTGGTGCCGACGGTGGACGTGGGGGAGACAGCGGGTCTACTACAAACGCCTCAACCCCCGACTCTGGAGGCGGTAAAGACATAGAGTATCCCGCAGACGAGATAAGTCCTGACGATATTCCATTTTAAGAGCAGATATGGTAGTCTTCTAGACACCGAAAACATATGGATAAAAACACCAAAACACAAAAGACCCCCGTATACGTTGATTATAAAAACGTTGCGTACCTAAGACATTTTATAAACCCACACGGCAGAATGTTTAATAAGGGCAGAAACGAGGTTTCAGCAAAACACCAACGTACTATTGCAAATTCAATAAAACGCGCGCGTTTTATGGGTTTAATGCCGTACGTTGCAAAATAGTAACGTATGTTTGAGGTTGTCCGACACGCTGTTTCTCCCAAATTTAGAAGGGCAGAGCGAGTTTTGGCGAGACGTTACCTTGGCAGAGATTTAAAGATAGGGGTCAAGTTAGCAGAGCCTTTTTCAAAATGGTCTGGACCCGGTTACTCAACAAGGTATCTGGACCCTAGAGTAAAAGAAATAAAAAAGTATGGCGTGGTTGTAGAGGGAGGCCCGTATGCTTTTATTTTAACCATAGGCGAAGACATAGGCGGTAAACCGTACCAAAGAAAATTTCCCACACAAGCAACGGCGACAAAATTTATCCCGTTTCGCGAACTAGAGCCAGTATACTCTAAACTACAAGCTCTTTTGCACAAACAAAAATAAAACCGCCCATCAGGCGGTTTTTCTAATAGTGGGGGAGCTGTGTTCTTGCTAGAGCCTAATTCCTAATAACCTAATCCTCCTAGTGTTATGCTTTCTCCAGTCACAGATATTTTGTTCGCCGTCGCTCACAAAATTCCGCGACCCCGCCTCAACCGTTTTTCTTGCTAGAAAAACATGTTTCCGGCCGGTTCACAAAAGCATAAAAGCACAGCAGTGTGCTTTTATGCTTTGTTCACCCTTTCCGTGTACTCTCCTGTGTCAGTATTGATACGAATAACATCGCCTTCATTAATAAAGAGAGGTACCGATACCATCGCACCAGTCTCTAGCTTTACCTGCTTTGACCCGCCCTGCGCGGTATTTCCTTTTACAGAAGGCGGTGCGTCTACAACGGCAAGCTCAACCTTGATTGGGATTTGGATACCGATAATCTCGTCATCCCACAAAAGCGCGTCTACGACAGCCTTTTCTTTAAGGTAGGGAACTTGGTGCCCAACAATGTCCTCTGGTATTGAAATACGTTCTTTTGGATTTCCTTCTTCATGAAACCACGCTTCACCCTTGTTGGTATAAATGTATACAAGTTCTTTTTTTTCAATATCCGCCTCGGGGATTGACTCGGACTGATGAAATGATATCTCTACAACCTTTCCTGTTTTTAAATTACGAAGTTTCGTTTGATTAACGGGCTTTCTTTGTTGCTTTCTAAACACCCACGACGAGAGCACCTCGTAGGGGGCATCGTTCCAAACGATTATTTTTTTGGGAGTAACCTCGTTATATGAAAGTATTGCCATACGAAACCTTTGTGTGTAGTTGAAAGTAGTAATGAGTAGGTGGCCATAGGTCACCGAAAACTATAGCAAATAATGACACAAGACGGAAACATTGACACGTTACATTCTTTCACTGTACCATTTGGTATAGATACGGTGAATTCTCTACAATCTTTAAGTGACGAAGACCTTCTCGCAGTGGCAGAGAAGAAGCCAAGTGCGTTTGAGACACTTCTTTTTCGCTACCAGCAACCTTTTTTTTACAAAGCCCTCTCGGTAATGAAAAACCCAGACGAGGCGGAAGACGTTGTGCAAGAAGCGTTTATTCGTATTTATAGGTTTGCACCAAAGTTTAACAGGCAAGGGGGGTCGTTTAAGGCGTGGGCAATGACCATTTTAATGAACGTTGCTCGTACAAAATACTCTCGTCGAGGTATTGAGCGCGAACGCACCATGCCACTGCTCCCTGAACAGTACGAATCGTTGGGGAGCTCTCGAGAGGTAGAGTATGCGCAAGCAAAAGATGTGGTTGAGCGTGCACTAAAAGACGTCCCTGCCGATACCGCGCGGATTATGCAACTCGCTTTCTTGGATGGCCTTCCCTACGAAGACATTGCCCACAAAGAGGGAATTACCGTTGGTGCGGTTAAGACACGCGTTCATAGAGCCAAAAAAGCACTCCGTAAGGTTATTGGCGATATCGTATAATACAATCCAATCCACTATATGAAACACGAACAACAAATGAGAGAGTATGTAATGCGTCGAGTATATGCACTTTTTCTTATACGTTCCCTCCTCAGTCCAGCATCGCGCGTACTTGCGCTAGGCGTGTCGTTGTTACTGATCACTCTTTCGGTTTCAGTACCAAACGTTATTCATAATATGCCTTCATTTTTAAACATTGCAGACGTATCTCGTTTCTTTGTGTACGCATTTCTCAATACACAAGTGGTGGTACAGGTACTCTTGGTTATTTTGACTACTTTTGTTGTATGGACAGGAGTAGACATTGTTCGTGTTTTTGCTAAAAACAGTCGTCAATTTGATACAGCGCTCAATTAAATAAAGACTCTTCCACAGGCGAGCTTCGGGGTGTACCATAGGCCCTATATGAGTTTCTTGAAGCGCATAGGCAGGGCATCAAGAAACATTACGCTTGGAGCTAGCGTAGGTATAGGAGGTATTGTTGTTGTTATTCTGTATGGGCTCTATGTTGCAACGCCGTTTATCCAGGGTCCAGAGATCACTATGTATCCGGTAGAGGTGGGGGACTCAAACACCGTTACAGTGAGCGGTGTCGCGCTGAGGGTATCCAATCTGTCAGTCAATGGAATGAGCATCCCCATTAATGAAGCGAGAGAGTTTTCCATAGAACGAGCGTACCCTTCGGGGTATACTGTACTTACCGTACGTGGAGAGGACCGGTTTGGCCGGATCTCCGAGCGAACCATTACTTTTATAATAGAACCATATGCCAGCAAAAAAGAAGAAACCAACAGAAACGAAGTCAGCGACAAAGAAAGAGTCTTCAATTAAAGACACAATCGCTTCTATCAAAACAAAATTTGGCGACGAGGCCATAATGACCCTTGGGGCTGAACATAAAGTTAACATTGATGCTATTTCAACAGGGTCTCTTGGACTTGACGCAGCGCTCGGCATTGGCGGAATGCCTCGAGGGCGGATTATAGAAATCTTTGGCCCAGAGTCTTCAGGAAAAACAACACTCTCTCTACACGTTATTGCCGAGGCGCAGAAAAAGGGTGGCGTGTGCGCGTTTGTTGACGCAGAGCATGCGCTTGATCCCGAGTATGCTGGAAGGCTTGGCGTTAAGGTAGAAGAGCTTTTGGTGTCACAGCCTGACACCGGAGAGCAGGCACTAGACATTGTTGAATCACTCGTACGGTCAAATTCAATTGACGTGGTGGTCATAGACTCTGTTGCCGCGCTCACACCCCGCGCAGAGATTGAAGGCGATATGGACGCAGTGCACGTTGGAAGGCAAGCGAGGCTTATGTCTCAAGCTCTACGTAAATTAACTGCGATTGTTTCAAAGTCAAAGACAACGGTCATCTTTATTAACCAGATTCGTATGCAAATTGGCGTGATGTTTGGTAACCCTGAAACAACTCCAGGAGGGAAGGCGCTCAAATTTTACACCTCTGTCAGGCTTGATATTCGGCGTATCGCGCAGATAAAGAAAGGAGACGAGATAGTTGGCGGACGAGTGCGTGTAAAGGTGGTAAAAAACAAAGTTGCCGCGCCGTTTAGAAACACAGAATTTGACCTTATGTACAACGAGGGAATCTCCAAAGAAGGAGAGTTACTCGCTCTTGGCGAAAAATATGACCTGGTACAAAAATCAGGCGCTTCATACTCGTACGGCGAAGAGAAGTTGGGTCGTGGGTATGATGCCGCCCGAACATTTTTAAAAGAGAATCCAAAAATCTCAGGAGCACTTCTCAAAGAGATTCAAAGTAAATTGAAAGAGGGGTAGGACGTTAGGAGGATTAGGGCATTAGGCTCTAGGATGATTAGGAAGTTAGGCGTTAGCTAGTTATTAAAAGGTAGAGTATTTAGTATTCTGTATACAGAATTTAGTATGTAGCACAGAAAGTCTGGAGCGGTTAATTTTGAGTTATGACTTTTCCGGGCTAAAGCCTAATCCTTCTAACTCCCTAGTTCCTTTTTTCCCCTGTATCTTCTTCTTCAGTATCATTGCCTTCTTCCTCTCCGTGCTCGTCATTGTCTGGCGCATCTTCAAGGGTAAGCACATCACGAGGTCGCGCTCCATCTGCCGGTCCAATGACACCCTTTTCTTCTAAAATATCCATAAGGCGCGCTGCTCGAGCGTAGCCAACACGAAGCTTTCTCTGCAAGAACGAGGTAGACGCTTTTCCCGCGTCTTCAACAGTTTGTTTTGCCTCTCCATACAAGTCGTCGTCAACGTTGTCGTCTTCCAAAGATGCGCTAAATATTGCGTTTGGAGAGTCAGGAGCAGGGGACCCAGAGAGCGTTATCTCGTCAAGGTTCTCGTCGTTATTGTCGTGTATAAATGCGACAACTTTTTTAACTTCGTCTTCAGAAATAAATGCTGTTTGAATACGGTGAGGTTTTGACATCTCACCAGAAAGGTACAGCATATCTCCGGCACCTAACAGCTTTTCTGCTCCCGAGCCGTCCAAAATGGTCCGTGAGTCAATTTGAGAGGCAACCTGCAGAGCAACACGTGCCGGTATGTTTGCCTTAATAAGGCCCGTAATAACGTTTACCGAAGGGCGTTGTGTAGAAAGGACAAGGTGTATACCAACGGCACGGCTCATTTGAGCAAGGCGCACGACAGCGGCCTCCATTTCTCGGGGGTACGACTGCATAATATCCGCCAACTCGTCAACGACAATGACAATGTACGGCATTCTGTCTGGTGTAGCGCCGTTCTCGTCGTCAGACTTTTTCTTGTCTTTGCCTAAGACATTTGTATGGTACGAGAGGATGTCTCGCACAGAGTTTTCTTCAAGGAGGTTGTACCGCCTATCCATTTCTTTTGCCGCCCACTTAAGCGCAAGAATGGCTTTCTTAGGGTCGGTGATAACCGGAGCAAGAAGGTGGGGGATTTTGTTGTATAGCGTTAGCTCAACCCGTTTCGGATCAACCATAATAAGGCGGAGGGCGTCTGGACCATTTCTGTACAAAAGAGAGGTGATGAGCGCGTGAATAGATACCGACTTTCCTGACCCGGTTGCTCCGGCAATCAAGAGGTGAGGCATTTTGGCAATATTTGCGAAGTGCGCGTTTCCGGTAATGTCTTTTCCAAGTGCCACCGTCAGCGGTTTGGTGTCCCCGGTAAATGCGGTGTCTGCAAGCAGTGTTGCCAGCCCAACGGTAGATTTTTTACTATTAGGCACCTCAATACCTACCAACGACTTTCCCGGAATAGGGGCCTCTATACGAACGGGGGACGCCGCAAGAGCTAACTCGAGGTTGTTTTGGAGCGCGAGGATCTTTTGAAGACGAACACCCTCTGCCGGTTTGAGCGCGTAGCGCGTTACCGAAGGTCCGATAGATATCTCGTCCATCTCAACCTGAATGCCAAAGTTTGCGAGCGTTCTTTTAATAAGGTTTGCGTTTGCCTTCACGTCGCCACCCGTTGCCTTACCTTTATCTTTCTCCAAAAGAGAGATAGGAGGGGGGACGTACGCGGTATCTTTTTGCGAAAACGCCATTTGTGGTAACTCTTCTTCGTCTTCCTCCTCTTTCTTTCCAAACAAGCCTTTCTTTTCTTTTTTTGGCTCTGGCTCTTCCTCCTCCTCTTCTTCTTCATACTCATCCTCCTCCTCGTACTCTTCTTCATCAGAAACTTCTTCTGCCGGGTCTTTTTCTGATGTGCGTCCAAAACTAAAAGAGGGGATCTTGAGCGGAGTATCAAGCGCTATGAGTGTTCCCACAATGGCGATTGCTCCAAGCGCGATACTGCCAAATACTGTCTCAAAGAGAGACACAAAAGGGTACGCAACCAGCGTTCCTAAAAACCCTCCAACGTCTCCGGCGAGCGAGAGTATTCCAATACCCGACACAAACAAAAGGAGTGCCCCTACAATACGGGTCACTCCAACACCTTCGTCTTCGTGAACTTTTACCAAACCAATAACTAAAAAGATGAGGGACAATGGGAGCAGAAAGTAACCAAAGCCAAACAGGTACGTAAACCATTCGTAGAGCGTTGAGCCTACCGTACCCCCGAGGCCGGTTGGCGCCACAAGAAACAAGAGCGCCGCTATACTTGCCCCAATTGCATAGATACTGCGCACCGTCTCTGCACGTACATTCATTGAAAGAGAAGGCAGTGCAAAACCACTGCCTTTCGATTTTCTTCTCCTCCTACGCTTTGCCATATCTACTGTATGGTACCACTTAGTTTTTCTTTTTTGCACGCCTCTTTCGCAGTGAATCTTTTCCACAGTATGCAAAATGTATGTACAGCCATACATCGTAGCCACAAAACACTCAGGCGCTTTCTTACAACACCCCGTCTCTTTCGTAATTTTTATATAGATATTTTAAAGTGCTAGTTTCAATGCACTATTACAGACCTGCAAAAAGACACATAGCAAAAAAGCAGGGTAGGCAATTGACTCAGAAGGTAGAGGAGAGTAAAATGTCTCTATTGGTATGTCCTTTTAAAAAGGACAGATATAAAGAATATGTCTTATTCAAATAAATCTAAAAAAGACATTTCATTATCTAAAAATAACGTTTCTTTCTATAACGCTCTAGGTCAATTTCTTAAAAACGACCATCACAATTTTGTAGTTCAAAAGTCAGAAAAGTTAGCATCAGCACTATACATAGTAACGGGGTTTATTGGCGAAGACGACCCTTTAAGAAAGCGCCTACGAACGTGCGCAATAGACCTTGTCTCGGCCTCAATGAAGCCACAAAAGACGTCTTCTTCGGATAGTCACAGAGACTACTTCGCCTCTCAGTGTATGGAGATAAGCACAATGCTTAACCTTGCCGAGAAAGCAGGCGTGGTATCGCCTATGAATGCCAAGATTCTTTGTGACGAGTACGGATCCCTCGCCTCGTTTGTAACAACTCATCACGATAAGGTCTTCCATACGGCACAGCTTGATAAAGATAGTACAAAGACAAAAGTAAGGCCAAGTTTGTCCTATAAGACAGATAAATCTAAAGGACATACTGGTAGCACTATAAAAGACACTATGCAAAATGTCCGAGAAAGCCCAGTTTCAGATAAGAGAGAGGAGAGGCGTAGAAAGATAATGGAGGTGTTAGATATAAAGGACAAAATTAATATCAGTGACGCTACAAACGCCGTACCCGAATATAGCGAAAAAACTGTCCAAAGAGAGCTTACAGACCTTGTCCGAGAGGGGGCCTTAATAAAAGAAGGGGAGCGTAGGTGGAGCACATACAAAAAGGCATTTTAGAACGAAAAATAAGTCCGTATTACGGGCACTCTTTTTTGCTAAAAATCAGTTGTCTATTTTGCCCTAAATGTGTTAAAATTGCTCGGTGGGTAGAACCTGTTTCTAGGTAAGCGAAAGAAAGCCGACACGGTCGGCTGTTTCGCGTTTTTATCCACATTTGTTATGTCCCAAATTCGTATGAATAGGGGCAAGTGCTCTGTATAATGAGTACCACTGGTTTCTCTAATTGGTTTCTTATAGAACTCAATTTTTGAAACGAGTGAACGATTGTTCGTTGACAACTATCAATATACCGGACAGCTGTTGAGAAACATTCAGTTCCTCACCGGTCGATCATTAATTAATTTTATTGGCGACCACCATTCCGAAACAGAAGCACTTTTCTGCAGACTTTGAGATATATATTTGCGCGTCATTATTATGGTGTTGCGAAGAGTGTCACAGAGACTCAACGATTGCACGACTGCATTTCCCCTTATCCTTCTTAGCCATCAACCCCAGAGGTAGTCGTTAGACAATTAGTCGTTAGTCTTTAGTTTTTACTAAGCACTAATAACTAAGCACTAATAACTATTTTTGGGTGATGGAACATTAGATTGCTTATTAACAAAGGTTAACGGTATGTAACGTTCGGTCGAACGAACACAAAAAGTTACATAGCGTTGATCGGCACGAAACACACACCACACATTTAATAGTAGAAAGGTGTATGAATCGTGTTTACTTCTATTAGCTACACGTTATGACTATTACTAAAACTTTGACTGCAAAAATTGCAGCAACAGTTGCAGGAGTAGCGATGGTGTTTGCTTTTGCGTTCTCTTTTGCGGTACCTGCTAACGCAGCCCTCAGTGAGACACAAATTCAAGCTATTATCACGCTTCTTCAATCGTTTGGCGCTGACAGCGCAACGATCGCAAATGTTGACGCATCACTTCGCGGTCAACCAACCACACCAACAACTCCTGGAACACCTTCAGGCTCATGTTTGGCTGGGGTTAACCGTGACCTTACTATCGGAGCACAAGGCTCTGACGTAATGGAACTTCAGAAATTCTTGAATGCCAACGGAGCAGTAGTTTCTGCTTCAGGCGCAGGTTCGCCTGGCTCTGAGTCAGAGTACTTCGGTGCTCTTACACAAGCCGCTCTTGCTAAGTGGCAAGCAGCACACGGTGTATCTCCTGCTTCAGGATACTTCGGTCCTATTACGCGAGCTGCGATTGCGGCTAACTGTACACCAACAACACCAACAAATCCTACAACTCCAGCACCTGCTGGATCAGGACTTTCAGTTTCTGGAGCATCACAGCCACAAAACTCTCTAGCACCACAAGGCGCAACTCGCGTTCCTTTCACTCGCTTCACAGTGACTGCAGGAAACGATGGAGCTGTAACAGTTAACTCTGTTACCGTTCAGCGTACAGGTCTAGGACAAAACGCTGCGTTTGCAGGTGTTGTACTTATCGACCAAGATGGAAATCAACTTGGTACTGCTAAGTCCTTCAACTCAAACGACCAAGCAACAATCGGAGAGGCTGTAGTTGTCCCAGCAGGACAATCACGAACCTTCACTGTTGCGGGTAATATGAACTCTTCTCTTGCATTATATGCAGGTGAAGCACCAGCTATCTCAGTGGTTGCAGTTAACTCATCAGCAACAGTTTCAGGATCACTTCCTATCACTGGTGCATACCACACCATCAACGCTACGTTGACTGTGGGATCAGTTACACTCGCACAATCAAATGCATTTGCTTCAAACTCAAGCCAGACAAAAGAAATTGGTTCAACCAATCTCAAGCAAACTGGTCTTCGTTTGACAGCAGGTTCAGCTGAAGACGTACGATTGAAAATGCTTCGCTTTAA
>Ga0210057_1000250_pt1 | contig 92436 bp, 78 predicted proteins | sample CryGeyCG2114_010_2_FD_183968 | JGI IMG/M metagenome (GOLD analysis project Ga0210057, IMG submission 183968) | Groundwater microbial communities from aquifer - Crystal Geyser CG10_big_fil_rev_8/21/14_0.10 (SPAdes) (version 2) | ecosystem: Environmental > Aquatic > Deep subsurface > Groundwater ... | reverse complement strand
GGTTTGAGCTACATTCCGGACAGTTTTTTTAGACATGAATACAATTCCTTGTAGATAAATGATTGATTATTGGCTCTAGAATAGCACAAACTGGTACTTTTAGCACCCAGATTTTGATATTAAGCCACAAAAACAGGACATTTCTAAAAAGTTCAAACCGGACATTTCTATTAAGTATTGACAAAAAATATCCTTAATTTCTAATTTGAAGCTTAATACATAAATTAATAAATTCTACATAATACAGGTCTGTTCTAAACAAAAAATAGCTCGTCAGGAGCTACTTTTTTAATGGCGGAGCATAGTGGAGGAAATCAGAACTTTTTGCTCCAGAAAGATAATATAAAGGATGGGGATTATAGAATGATTTTTGTTATGCTAGTTTGAGAAATTTTTTGATTTCCTTAATCTCTGATTCCAACCGGTTGACGTGATTGATGGTAAAAAATCTTTCCTGGTCGAGACGGGCAAGTGTTGACGAATGATTTTCTAGCGTATCTTTGATCCAAACATTATCTTTTTCAAGATTATCAAATCTTTTCCCAAACCGTTCGTTCTGATCAGCAAAACCATTCGCCACAGAGACAGCCAGATTCTCAATTTTATTATCAAATCTTTTCTCCTGATCAGTAAAACCTTTGACCATCTGTGCGGTCAGGTTTTCAATTTTATTATCAAATCTTTTCTCCTGATCAGTAAAACCTTTGACCATCTGTGCGGTCAGGTTTTCAATTTTATTATCAAATCTTTTCTCCTGATCAGCAAACCCCTTAACCATCTGTGTGGTCAGGTTTTTCACAATTTTTTCAATTTTTGTTTCGCTTTGCATAGGTTCAATGATACAGCTACCAACCGGATGATGTCAAATTTAGCCGTAAACAACAAAAAAATATCTCGTCAAGAGCTATTTTTTAATGGCGGGGCAGTGTGGTCTAGAACCTTTAATGAAGCTTCCCGTGGCCGAGCCGTCGGGGTGTCAGCATTATTTAATTTGCTTCAATCCCTCCGTAGCCAGATCCACTTCGCCATTCATCCCGCTGTCTTGCCACTGGGTTTTCTGGCGAAGGGGGATAAAATTATTGCCGTGAAACCAATTAAGCACATACAAAGTTTTGTGCTTTTGAGACATTTTAATCTCTCAGTTTGTAGTAGGTCGCTTTGCCTTTGCCGAGCCGTTTGATTAAATCAAGCTCAATGAGTTTATTAAAATCCTTGTTTCTGGTCGGTTTAGCCCGATCGGTTAGTTTGGTGTAGTCACGATCGGCAATAAAGCCGTTTTTCTTAATAAAATCAAGAATTTTTTGGTGATATGGCTTTAAGGTTGTCTCAGGAGAGATGGTTTCAGTGTTTAGGATTTTACTGACTCGCATAAACTCATCAATTATTCCGTCGGTGAAATATTCTAACCATGTTGTAAAATCAATTTGATCTTTCAGATCGTAGTAATTGCCACAAATTCCGACATTCTCAAAATATTTACTAACATTTTGATTGTAGTAGTTCTCAAAGCTGAAAAGATTGAAAGTGTTGAGCCCCATATTAGCGAGAAGAACTTTTGTTATTAATCTTGCGGTTCGGCCATTTCCATCAATGAATGGGTGGATGATTACAAATTGTTTGTGAAAAAGACCAGCCAGGATTAGTGGATCAATGCTGTTTTTGTTAGTCGTAATATATTTAATCAAATCATCAAGAAGATTCTTAACATCTTTGTGATCCGGTGGCAGATAGATCGCTTTTCTGGCTATCGGATCATTAACGAAGACTGGTTGCTGACGAATTTTGCCGGAATTAAAGTCGTTTATTAATTCGTTGGTAACAATCTTTTGAGTTTTTAGTATTAAATCAAGATTGAATTTGGTTGCGTTATTCCGAATATCTGCGTCTAATATTTCTAACGCTTGGTTGTAATTAATAATTTCTTTTTCGCTGTCTCGCAAGTTTTCTGGTCTGTTTTTAATGATTTTTTTAACTTCAGTCAAAGGCAACGGATTGCCCTCAATACTGGTCGAGGAATGCGAGGAAACCTCTCTGGCGGTTTTTTCCAGTTTAACTAAGGTCAATTTCGAAAAGTGCCGATTGTTTAGGTCAGCAACAATAACACCAATTCTTTTGATGTTTTGTAAGAGTTTCGAGGTGATATTATATTTTGGCTCGAACATTATAGCCTCCTTGTTTATATACTAATTGTAGTCGAATGGTAGACGATTGTCAATATACTTAATTTAAATTTCAGTCCGAAATTTTACATTACATTGAAAGTTTTATGTCCGGTCTGCCATACAACAAAAAAATAGCTCTTAACGAGCTACTTTTTCAAGTGAAGTCGACAATTCTTTGCCGCTGTAAAATCTTGATAAATCAAGCGGAATTACCAAAGTAAATTTTTTCGATCGATCCAATGGCGGGGTCGACCGGATTCGAACCGGCGATCTTCTCCGTGACAGGGAGACGTGATAACCGCTACACTACGACCCCAATCGGACCGATCGAAAAAATTTACTAACACCCGGACGATTTTATAAAACCGTCGGCAACAATTTGTTTAATTATATTCTTGTTTTTATATTTCTTAAGCTTGTATTCCATATTTCGGGCTTCTTGTAATTGTACAAAACCCTGGCTGAAGACAAGTTTAAATGGCAATTTCCCCTTTGTGCTCATTGCTTTACCGAGCCGATGCTCGTTTAGTCGTCTTTCTAAATTGGGGGTAGAGCCAATATAGTATTGACCATTGCACAATTCTAGAATATATACCGCAGATTTCATATTTTGTTGGCGATCTAGCCGATGTCCATCGGCTCGTGATAACCGCTACACTACGACCCCGTGCTAGCGTGACAACCAAGATATTATCACTTTTTGAGATATAATTCAACAAAAAAACATAACCGCTAACACGGCTGTCATTCCTGTCCCGTATCAGAATACCGGGTAAACTCTGGCGGATCTTATATTTACAAAATATTAGAGAGTCAAAAGTAATACGATGCCGGCGACGATGCGGTAGATGCCAAAAGCGGTAAAGTCATGTTTGCGGACATAATCGAGTAAAAATTTAATTGCCAGTACGGCGACGACGAACGAAACCGCAAATCCAATACCGAGCGCAAAAAAATCATTTGAAGTGAAGGTTGCGCTGGTTTTAATCAAGTCATATCCTGCCGCCGCCAGCATTGTCGGTAGCGCGAGGAGAAAAGAAAACTCAACGATGGTTTTGCGCTTCAGTCCCAAGAAAAGACCTCCGATGATTGTCGCCGCTGACCTCGAAACCCCGGGAACCATGGCGAAAGACTGAAAAACACCGAGAACAAGGCATTGCTTGTAAGTGATATTTTCAAGCTGAGCAGTTGCTTCAGCTTTTTCTTGGTGCCAACGTTCGAAAAGAATCAGAAAAACACCACCGAGAATCATCGCCCAGATGATGACGGATATATCTTCAAGCAGGAAATTTTTGACAACTTTGTAAAATATTAAGCCCAAAATTCCGGTCGGGATAAAGGCAACGATGATGCGTTTTAAGACTTCAAAGTTATGGAAAATTTTTTGCCAATACAAATATAGAACTGCCAAGATAGCACCGAATTGAATAGATATTTCGAAGGTTTTGACAAATTCAGATTGGCTGATTTGAAGTAAATGAGAAACCAAAACCAAATGAGCGGTCGAAGAGATCGGCAAAAACTCCGTAATTCCTTCGATAATACCGAGAATTATTGAATGCAATATTGTCATAAGCTAATGATAACATAATAAAATTAAACTTTTAAATTTTTTAGTGCAAAATGTCATATCGTGGGCGGCCGAAGGGGATGCGATCGGGGGCGGAATCACCGGCTTGCATCATTGAGGCGGAGATAACGGTGTCGGCGCCGAAATCATCGTTTATATGATCAAGTGCAGTCGCCAACTTTTTGCGTTTTTCTATTTCGGCAAAAATAGAAATTTGCTCGCCTTTATTTTTCTTCAAATTGAAAGCACCGACCGCCAGATAAATCGGTCCGCCTTGACTTCCGTCTGGGCTTGGGCCAGCCGAGACCGACGGCGAGACAGGCTGACCGGGCCAGGGACATTTTTTCAGGATTAATTCTATTTTTTGCCAAAACGTCATATTGTCGGAAAAAAAATCGACTGATTTTTGTGATTGACTAAAGGTCGTCCGATCTGAAAAACCGATTGTGAGATAGACTCCGCCAGCCAAATAATTTTCTTGTCGCAAACGATATCCGGCCTTAAAAACTAATTTGTGTAAAACAGAAAGAGCGGAGTTTTTGTCACGCAAGGCCGGTTCTAAAACATGAGAATGACCAATAGTTTTTGTCTTGGAAATAAAGTCATCGACTTCATAACCGCGAAGACGATAATACCAATTTTTGCCGGCGTGTTTTAAGGTCGTTGATAGATAACTCAAATTACAGTTATAAAAATCAAGTGGTGATTTGATACCGATAAAATTTAATCTCGCTTCTGTCCGAAAGTTGACACCGGTCAGATCGGTTAGTTTTAATTTGGCGTAAAAATTTTCAAGTTGACCAAGATTCAAGACGACCAAACCATCGGGTTTTTGACTGCTCGCCGCCATCTTGGCGAGAAATTTGCTGGTGCTTATTCCAACTGAACAATTCAAATAGTCACCAACTTCAGACTTTATTGTTTGTTTAATTTTTCGGGCTAATTTAATCGAATTATTGTAATTTTGATCCAGCGGTGTCAGGCAAATAGCAAACTCATCGATACTCATGGCGCGATAGTAAGGTGTAAATTTTTCGATAACTTTGCGAATTTCTTTGTGATAAAGCATATACAGCGCTGGGCGAGCCTCTAAAATAGTCATACTTGGTATGATTTTTTTAGCCTCACCAATGCGACAGATTTTGACACCCTGTCGCTTGGCCTCGATCGAGGCGGCAATGATACAGCCGGAGTCACCAGTGTATGGCGCGACGCCAATCGGTTTGCCGCGCAATTCCGGTCGGACCTGTTGCTCGACTGAAGCAAAAAAAGAGTTCATGTCGAGAAAAAGGACTTGGTAATTTTTTGGCTCAGTATTTATGCCCATATCACCAGTATAAACTAAACCGAACAAAAACTGAACAAAGTTATCAACAAAAAAACAGACGAAGCCTGTTTTCAAGATTAAATAGCATAAATTTGCTATCGAACCTGGCTAGTCGGGTCTGTCGATGATAAGAGAGTCTGTACTCGTGATATCAGCCGAAGCTGTCTGGTCGGCGAAATAGTTTTCAATACCGGTAGCGATGCCTTGTGCTTCGGCAGTAATTCGTGGCGAATTTTTCTGAATGATTTGCTGATATTCAGCACTACTGGTAATAAAAGTTGCTTCAGACAGCATCGCTGGCATCGTGGCGATATAAAGCAGGGAGTCGTCGAAGGTGGCGATACCCTGATTTCTGGTATTCAGTTTTTCTGAAACGGCGTTCAAAACGCTGGCGGCCAGAGCCTTGTCGATATCTTTGTTGTAAAGGGCTGTGCTGTAATTCACGTTGTGGTCAGTGTTGTAGGAATTATGATGAATCGCCACCATTATCGAGGCATTGATAGAATTACAATATCTGGCGCGAGGACGTTTGTAGACAAACGAATCGTCAGACCTGCTCATATATACCTTGTATCCGTCGGCCTCCAACATATCTCTGACTTGTAATGCGACTTTTAGGTTTAGTTCTGATTCTGTGATGTTTTTGTAAACAGCTCCGGCGTCCTTACCACCATGACCAGGATCGAGGCAAACTATCTCTGTTTTTGTTGGAGCTTCTTCCGTCACACTACCTTTTGGTAGGGTATCAGGGTTGTCAGGTTCTGTGGTGTCTGCAGTTGCAATAATTTGTGAATTTCGCGATGAAATTAAAAAACTTATTCCGGCTGCAGCGAATATTAAAAAAAGAAAAACGGCGATAGCCATAGTTTTGCGTCGTTTTTGTTTTTGGCGGTATCTAATCATGAGCTAAGCTATTGAACAATTTAACATCATAAACCTTTTAACAATACTAAAACATACTGATTTTTTTCTGAAACTAAGGTTTTTATTAGAAACTAACGCGTTATGTGCAATTAAATTAACATTTAACTGTTTTTTTATTCTTCGAGCGGAAGTGAGAAGTTTAATAAACTTTTTAAGTTCTCAGCTGATAGTTTTCAGCTTCGAACAATAATTACATATAACGCGTTAGAGACTAATATAATTAAACCGTTTTTTACTCTGTTTGTAAATGTAGGCAGTTTTCTGATTATCAACGGTAAAAGTGTTGTTATTATCGAGTGAAAGTGGTAAATTTTAAGCTAGAGATTGTTAAATATACGCCATCTGCGGCCCCGCCTGAAATTTAGGTCGGGGTAAAGTATAGTTTAGCTTGCCCCGCCTTGGGTGCAGGCGGGGTGGCAAAACCTGCCTGCCGGCAGGCAGGTGCGTCCTTCCTCCTCCTTCATAGTTGTTGGCGAGTATAGTTTAGTGGTAGAATGCGACCTTCCCAAGGTTGAGGCGGCGGTCCGATTCCGCCTACTCGCTCCATAGATTAGTTGAAAGAGGGTAGTTTTTAGTAGATAGGGAAGAAGTGTTTTTTGTTTCCCTGTAAACTATCATTTACCCGCTATCTGCTGAAATCTTGCCGATGTAGCTCAGCTGGTAGAGCAACACTTTCGTAAAGTGGAGGTCGCGAGTTCGAATCTCGCCTTCGGCTCCAAAATGATTTACACTTATCTTATTAAAAGTGAAAAGGACAACAACTTCTACACTGGGATTACTGAAGACCCAGAGAAGCGCTTGCACGAACATAATTGCGGAAAATTAAAGACAACTTCTCAAAAAAGACCATGGAAATTAGTTTACTTTAAAGAACACACTAATTACTTAGAAGCCAGAAAACACGAAATTTGGTTGAAAAAGAAGAATAGAAAATACAAGGAATTCTTAGCTCAGCTTGCCCCGCCTGAGCCCAAGGCGGGGTGAAGTAGAGCAGCACTTTCGTAAAGCTCGCCCCGCCCTCGCTGCTTGGGCGGGGTAAGGTCGGAGGTTCAACTCCTCTCATCGGCTCCATAGTTAGTTAAGAGTGGATAGATTATAGTGGATAGGGGATAGATTATAGTGGATAGGGGGGGCGTATATGTTTCAGTCTCAAAATCTGACTGTTTACAATAGGTCGTTAAAACTTTCGATTGAATTATGTCGGGTTGCAGTAAAATTTCCATATCGTTTCAAACGATTGCAAGATCAGTTGATTGGCGCGGTTACTTCGATCACATTAAACATTGCAGAAGGATCGGGTAGATTTGCGCCAAAAGAAAAATGTCATTTTTACCGTATTGCTCAGGCCTCAGCTTACGAATTAATTGCAATATTAGAGATCTGCGAAGGGCTTGAATTATTAAAGAAAGATGACTGGTTTGTTGAAATTGAAGAAATCTGTAAAATGCTAAGCGGGCTAATTAAATCTAAAAAACTTACTCCCTGACCATGCCACCCTATCATAAATAAAATATTACCCATAAACTATCAACTATCCACTATCTACTAACTTCTATCAACTATCCACTAACTTCTATCCACCAATATCATGCAAAATTATTTCAAGACAAATTATCAACTACTCAAAAGTGCCCTCTGGGACGATATTACTGACCGAACACTTTTTATTCTGACACTTATTCTTTTTGTCATTGATTATTTTATTTGGTCGCGACAATTAAGTAGTCCAGATCTATATGTCTATCTTCGTGTTAATATTTATCCGATTAAATTACTAGCAATCATGGTGGCGATAAATACCTTTTTGGCAGTTGTCGCTCACGATAAAGAAAAAGAAATCGGTTATTTCCTATTTCTCAGCAGTTTCTTGCTGACCTCACTGGTGCTTATTTTAGAGATATTTTATCTTCTCAATCTATGAACTCAAGATGGAAATACAAACGACTGTTTGAAATTTTGCCCGGCGCATTTGCCTGGATCTTAATCATTTCACCGATTGTTTTAGCAATTATTTCCCCACGGGTTTTCGCAGTAATTATGATATTTTTTATGGTCTATTGGCTGATCAAGACGGTGATAATGGCATATCGTCTTATCGTCGGCTATCGCAACTTCCGCCGCGATCAAAAAATAAACTGGTTGGATAGATTGAAATCACTTGATAAATCGTTTGATTGGCAGCGGATCTATCATCTCGTCATCATACCGACCTACAAGGAGGACATCTCAATCTTGCGTGCTTCGATAGCGGCGATCATTCATTCAAATTATCCGACTGATAAAATTATCTGTGTTTTGGGTACGGAAGAGCGCGACAAAGAACAGGCACAAAAATACAGTCAGATACTGGAAAAAGAATTTGGTAGTAAATTTAAACATTTTGAAGCCACGCTTCACCCAGGAAATATTCCTGGCGAAGTTATCGGTAAGGGTGGCAACATCACCTACGCTGCTAAACAGGTCTTGCCATATTTTGATAAAAACAAAATACCGGCCGAAGACGTCATCGTCACGACGATGGATGCCGATCATGTCGTCGACAAAAACTATCTTGCCGATCTCACATTTAAATATGTAATTGATGATGACCCAATCCATAAGAGTTTTCAACCATTGCCAATGTTTTTCAACAACATCTGGGATGTGCCAATGGTCAATCGGCTGATCGCGACCGGCTCATCTTTCTGGCAGTTAATCGTGACGACACGGCCATCACGCCTGCGAAATTTTTCGGCTCAAGCTCAGAGTTTAGAGGCGCTCAAGCGAGTAGACTTTTGGTCAACAAAAACAATCGTCGAGGACGGTCATCAATTTTGGCGATCATACTATAAATTCAATGGTCGACATGAAGTTGTGCCGATGTATACGCCGATTTATCAGGACGCCGTTTTGGCTAATAGTTTTGTCGAAACGATGAAGGAACAATATCTGCAAAAAAAACGTTGGTCCTGGGGCGTTTCCGACATCCCGTACGTCATGGAACACACCTTAAATGACACGAAAATTCCATTTTTTGATCGTTGGGCGAATGCCTTGATTTTATGGGAATCACATCTGTCATGGTCTACCAACCCTCTCATCATGGCAACCTCGTCGTGGATACCTCTAGTGTTCAAAGCAAATTTTCATTCTGATATCTTGTCCTACAGCTTCCCTTTTATCTATGGCAGGATGCTGATGATTGCTTGGCTTGGTATGATCGTTACTCTGGTAATTTCTACCTTACTTCTTCCGCCACCACCACACCGAACCAAGCGATCTTTTTGGCGCATCGCTTATGACTGGATTTTAACACCAATCGTGTTGCCACTTTCAAGCATTTTATTTTCTTCATTGCCGGCTTTCGAATCCCAGACAAGGCTGATGACTGGCAACTATTTGGAAGTTTTCCGCGTTACAATAAAATCAACAAAACGTTCTGGTGTGACTGAATCTACTAAAGTTTAGGAGAGGGAATGGAGAAAATTAAAAACTATGTATCGGCGAGAAAAGACTTTTTTACTGGTCTCGCCGTGGTTCTGATTTTGCTCTTTATGTTTGCTTTGGCCCGATCATCGTCATATGGGGCTTTTGGTGATCCTGGCGACTCAGCCATTTTTGACGAAATTGCTCACATCCCGGCCGGGTATACTTATGTCAAAGATGCTGATTATCGTCTAAATCCAGAACATCCACCCTTAGTGAAATCTTTGGCTGCCCTACCCTTGGTTGCTGATAAAAGAATTATAGGACCAGAGAAGGACTCGAGTTGGCCAGCGATCGATCAGTGGGGCACTGGCTGGTATATAATATATCAGGCTGGAAATAATCCAAAAACCGTTTTGGGTCTGTCTCGTTTACCGATGATGTTGCTGATGATTTTTCTCGGCCTTTTTCTTTTCAAGTGGGGCAGAGAATTATTTGGTCGCAAAGTTGCACTTGTCGTCCTGCTTTTGTACGCATTTTATCCTGATGTGCTTGCTCATGGACGTCTAGTGACCACTGATGTCGCAGCAGCTCTCGGCTTCACCGTTGCGACCTATTGCTTTACTAAGGTTTTGAAAAAAATATCGTGGAAAACAATTATCAGTGCTGCTCTAGCACTAGCGCTTGCTCAATTGCTGAAATTCTCAGCTATTTTGCTTTTTCCAATTTTTCTCCTACTCATTTTTTTCAAGACGTTTATGAATAGAGAAAAAGGCAAGTTTTGGAATAATATTTGGAGATATTTCAAACCGTTTTTACTGATCTCGATTCTGTCGGTTATTTTTGTTTGGATTGTCTATGTTCCATTTGTCCGCAATACACCGCCGGCAGTCGAACATCAGCTGATCGAGACTAATCTGACAGACAATCCTAGCACCTTGGGTCTGCGAACTTTTCTGCATCGTTTTGAAAACAACACGATTTTGCGCGGGCTAGGTCATTATGCTCTTGGTGTGTTTCTGGTCATTGGTCGTGTTAGTGGTGGTAACAATACTTTTATCTGGGGTGAACTCTCGCATAAATCAATTCCCTATTTCTTTCCACTTGCTTGGCTTCTCAAAACACCAATTCCGATTATTCTACTAGTTTTTGCCTCAGTTTTTGCAATAATTTTACGCTGGCCTAAGAGTAAGGAAAAAAAATGGCAATTAGCTATTATTTTAACTCCGATTGTTGTGTATTGGGTTGTAACATTGCGCGGTCGTCTCGACATCGGTATTCGTCACTTGATGCCGACGATCCCCTTTGTCTTGTTGATGATTGGATATTTCATCCAGCCGATTATAAACGGGGGCAAGAAATGGCAGAAAACAATCATTGGTCTTCTGGTTATCTATATGATGGGATCCACACTATATAATTACCCGAATTTTATTGCTTACTTCAACGAGTTCACACCAAAAGACCAGCGATATCAACGACTAGTTGACTCTTCACTCGACTGGGGTCAGGACCTTTTACGATTAAAAAAATATGTTGACGAAAATAATATTAAGAATATTAAGGTTGATTATTTTGGTGGGTCGCTTCCGAGCTATTACATACCTCAATCAACTGGGTGGCACTCACAAAACGGCCCGACAAGCGGCTGGCTTGCCGTCTCAGCGACTTTTTACCAATCATCCCGTCTGTCAGGACCAGAGGAGGGAAAATGGTCGTATCAGTGGCTTGACGCTTTCAAACCAAAGGCGATCATCGGTGGCTCGATCTTAGTTTTCAATATTTCACCCGAGGAATTAGAAAAAAATTATCCTGTCTCGCCGTATCCTATTACGACAATCGTAGCACCCACGGAGGACGAAAATAATTTGATAGGACTATGAGATGAAAGACAAAATAAAATTGACAATCGTTGTGCCGGCGTATAAGGAGGAGAAGCGGATCCATTTGATTCTTGATGCTGTCGAAAAATACGCTGAATCCAAGGATTTTAATATCGAGACTATTGTTGTAGTTGACGGTTCTCCTGACAAAACAGCTGAGGTCGCCAAGAGTTATAGTGGAAAAATAACCGGACTGAGAGTTATCGACCGTGAGAAGAATCTTGGCAAAGGGGGTACGGTCAGAGAAGGGATTGTGGAGGCAAAAGGCGATCATATTATCTTTGCCGATGCTGATAACTCGACGCCGATCGAACAGGTCGACAAATTACTACCATTTATGACAAAGTATGAAGTTGTTATCGGTTCGCGATATATCAAGGGGGGGGAAATGGCGACACCTCAGCCATTTATCCGTCGTCTTGGCAGTCGGTTTTTGAACATTATCATCCAGTTTTTTGCCGTGCCGGGGATTAAGGACACACAGTGCGGTTTCAAGATGTTTCAGCGTGATGCGGCGTATGAGATATTTAAACATACAAAAGTGACCGATTTTTCGTTTGACATCGAACTGTTGGCGGTGGCGAGAAAACTGGGATACAAAATTAAGGAAGTCGGCATCATCTGGCATGACAATCCGCACTCTACAGTCAGTCCGTTTAGAGATGGCTGGCGGTTAATAAAGGACACTTTCGAGATTGGAAAAAGATTGAAGCGAGAAAAATTCTAAAAAGCATTCGATTCTAATTTTGTCAATTTAAAAAAGACAATCTTGACGATTGACTTTTTCAAATGGGGCGGCCACCCCACTTCTCCAGCCCTTTTGTGAAAAGAGCTGGATATGCGGGGTAAAGCGGGATTTTTAGGTTCAATTCCCTTCATCCCCATTTGAAAAAGCCAGTCTATCGACCGACTCTTTTAAATGGGGCGGCCAGCGGGAATTGAACCCACCACTGCAGTGCCACAAACTGCCGTGATAACCACTTCACTATGGCCGCCATATGCAAGTTATATTACCACAAAATATGCTGTCTGTGAAGTCAGTACGAGAGATTAATCTAGGGTATAAAGGCCAGTGCGATTCGGTAAGTTGCAAATGCAAAGAGCCAGGCGACAACGATTGTTGTCAGCGGCTGGATGATAGCATATTTCCATTTTCCCGTTTCTTTTTTCATCACAGAGATTGCGGCGACACATGGCGTATAAAGGGAAACAAAAACCAGAAAACTTAAGGCTCCGGCCTTGCTGATAGTCTGTGGCAAAATTTGTATTAACCCATCAGCACTCACGCTGTGGAGCGTTCCCAGCGTTCCGATTATAATCTCTTTGGCAGAGATACCAAAAAGGAGAGAAATTGTGTATGTCCAATGTGAAAATCCGAGCGGTTGAAAAATCGGAGAGATAAATTCGCCAATTTTTCCAGCCAAGCTAAGTCGTGACCCGTAATCGACACCAAAAGGGATACTAGCAAAAAACCAAATAATAATTACAGCAAAAAAAATCGTTGTGCTGGCTTTTTGAATAAATCCTCGAGTATGATACCAAGCATGTTTTAAAACATTGGAGAAAACCGGCATTCGATACGGCGGGAGCTCCAAAATCAAAGTAGCTGATTCATTGTTTTTGATAAATCTGGCTAAGATTGCACTAGCTGTCAGATTGACCAAAATACCCAAAAAATACAATCCAAAAATTACCACTGAGGCACGATTTGGAAAAAATATTCCAGCAAACAAGGCATACACCGGTAACCTCGCCCCACAACTAATAAATGAATTTGTCAGAATGGCGATTAACCGTTCTTTGTGATTTTTGATAGTTCGAGTAGCCAAAATCGCTGGGACATTACAACCAAAACCAAGGATCATCGGGATGAAGCTGTGACCGGAAATACCGAACTTCTGGAAAAAACGATCTGATAATACGACTGTTCTGCCAAGATATCCACTGTCTTCAATAATTGCGATCATGATGAAGAGGGTGAAAATCAACGGAGCAAACGAAAGCACGGTGCCAATTCCGCCTATTAATCCACCAGTGATAAATGAGTGCAGTAGCGGTGGCAAAGAAGTCGGCATGACAGCGGCTATTTTTTCAAAAAAAAGTCCAATGGTACTGATCAATGGGTTGGAAATTGTAAAGATAAGTTTGAAAATCAAAAACATTACCAACAAAAAGACTGGGAAAGCAGTAAACTTGTTCATCACTATTCGGTCTATGGATTGGATTTTTTGCCAGATAGAGTTGTCATCATAAAAAGGTGAAATTTCTTTGTTAAAAAAATCTAAAGCCTTTTCTCGATCAACATTTTTTTTGTTAGAATCCAGTAAACTGCTCAAATAACTCGGACGACAAAAATCTTGTTGCGATACTTTTATCACGGTCTCAATCAGTTTTTTCTTATTTATTCCCTTATTCGCTTCTATTGCGACAACCGGTAAAGACAATTTTTGACAGATTTTCTGAAGATCTATTTTTAATCCGCGTTTTTTTGCTTCAGTGTTAAAATTGAAAGCTAACACGACTTTTTTGCCCAGAGCGACAATCTCGTGGGTCATGATAAGGTTGCGAGCCAGGACATTGACGTCGATGACCTGGATGACGACATCGACGTGACCGTATTTGAGAAAATCGTCTGTAACTTTTTCCTCCTCACTATATGGTTTTACACTATATGTCCCGGGGAGGTCGACAAGATGGATTAAATTTTGACCAGATTTAAAACTCCCCTCTTTTTTTTGGACGGTCTTACCCGGCCAATTGCCGACATGAAGACTCAAACCAGTCAGAGAATTTATAAGCGAGGTTTTGCCGGTATTTGGGTTTCCAATCAAAGCGACGGTAATATCATTCATTGTTTGCTTCCAACCTAACTTCAATTAAGGCTGTAACCTCCTCCCTTAGAGCGATCATCGAATTTAAACAAAGATAGACCCCAGATGAGCCAAGTGGAGTCTTCACAACAGCAAAAATCCTAACCCCGGGCAGAAAACCCAGCGATTCCAGTCTTTCTTTTGTCGGTTGATCGGTTTTGATCGATTCAATTATAGCGGAAGAATCTAGTTCGAGTTTATTTAATGTTATCGTCATCAAACCCAAGATTGTTAACTACATGAAAACTCAGCAAAAATATATCAGTAAATTTTTTTTGGAGCGGGTAGAGGGAGTCGAACCCTCGTCTCAAGTTTGGAAAACTCGCATAATAACCGCTATACGATACCCGCAAACCAAAGTTAATACTATCAATTTTTTGAGTAAAATTCAATCTTACAAAAAGGGACCTCGCCCCGCCGAGCGGCGGAGCGAGGTCCACGTGAGAGTTCACACCGCTTGGCGCATCGCGCTGGGCGGTTGTCACTCGTGGAGTCGGACAAATGTCAGCCAGCACATCTGTCGGTCGTTCACCGTGTAGCGGACGTTGATCTTGTGTGCCCGATCAAAGACTAGCCAATCGGTCCGAGCGAGCAGTGTTCTTGTATTCTCGATCGGTTCGTGAACATCGATTCTTCTCGTCTCGCCGACCGGCACGGTCAGATCTAGACTGGTGTACTCCGATTGGTATCGGCCAGTCCAGTCAAGCCAGCGATAGCCCATCGGAGTATTGTCGCTGTCTCTGACATCGGCGGCGATGTCGTTGACGATCACTTCGTCACTTCCGTCACGGTTATCCAAGACGATGTAATAGCCCCAACCATCGGTATTAGTGTAGACATCGTTCTCCGGATAAGTCGTCGCCCAGAAGTAGCTACCCCAGCCGTGATAGACAGCATCGAGGAGCGCGTCGAGGCCGGCGTTGGTCTCGATAAGGTAGGTATGGCTACCTGAACTTGTCATCCGGTTGACGCTGCCACTGATCATCCTCTCGAAGGGGATATCAGTCCCGAGTCCGCTGTCGACTCCGACTACTGCATCACCAGTGCTACCGATGAGCAGGTAGGCGGCGCGCGCTGGTTGTGGCGGTATCCTGTTGTTGAGCTCCGTGAGATACGGACTCCGACGGGCCAGGTCGGAGATGATCGGGTCGTTGGCCAGTGCCAACAGAGAACCAGCTGAAGCAGGGTGATTGTTGAGAACACCCTCCTCAAGTGTCTTGGCGAATTCGGCGCCGTTGGCCCAGATCGAGCCGAAATTGGCGCCGTTGACGAGGTTGACACTGTCGACGATGTTGGCGTGACAGCGCCCGTTCTCGATCATATCCCTGACCACTACCACCCCGGCCGAGTGGGCCGTGATGTAGATGTTGGCATAAGACAGATCATTGATCAAGTTGGCCAGCTTCTGAGCCGAGTCGGCGCAGTGCTGGCGATAGTCGTACTCGAAGCCGTAGATCACCGACGGCTCATCCTCGCACAGATAGCCGTTGAACTTCGTTGCCGCCAACTCCATGTCTTCGACTCGGCCGTTGAAGCCGTGGACCAGTATCAGAGCCGAGAGCTCATTACCGGCCGGATTGGTTGCGAGTTTCTTCAGTCCAGTCGTCGAATCGATCGGGCTGACGATGAACGAGCCGATGATGCCGCCGAGAGTCTCATCGACTTCGACCATAGCGGTCATCGCGATCGCTGACAGCGCGCTGGTCAAATGCCAATTGCGATCTGAGCCAGTCAGATAGCCCCAGACGGTCGTGCCGAGGCCACGAGATGCCGGCTGATCGAGTGGCTTGATCTCGATCTGACCGCTTTGGTGATCAGAGAAGCTTACCTTGAGCTCCGCGTTGTTTGCTGCGGTGAAGCCCGCGAACTGTGGCAACGTTGTCGGCTGACTTCGTGCCACCGTCACCTGCGTCGGCGCGGTGACACTTCCGGCTGAAATGACGACGCTGACGTCGCCGATCGGCTGGATCGTCGTTTGGTGCGGTTGCGCCGTGAACTTGGCCGTTTTCTCTTGGGACGGCAGAGTGATGACAGCGTTGCCATTGCCACCGTTTGAGTTGTTGTTGGCCGCATCACCACCGCCACCACAGGCGGCGAGCAAGATGCCAACAAAAACGGCAGTAAGTACTGCCGGTACGCGAAAGAGCTTAGCCATCACATCCTCCTTGTGAATGTGCTTGCACGAGATTATTTTATCAGTTTTTTATCAAGTAATACACAGAAAAAGCGCTGATCAGGATTTAGTTGATCAGATTTTAAATAAAATATTTGAGATCGAGATAATTTATTCGTAACGCAGGGCTTCCATTGCCGAGAGCTTGGCAGCTTTTTTGGCTGGAAACCAACCACCCATAAGCGAGATAAACATTGTCAGCACGATCATAAGAATAATGAAGCTTACTGGCGTGACGAAGAGAGCGATATTGCCAGCGATATTTTCTCTCTGCATAAAGTAGGCAATCAGAGAATTGATGCCCCAGCCAAAACTCCAAGCGGCAGCAACACCGAGGATTGCCCCAAAGAAACCATAAAGGATAACCTCGTATTCAAAAATACGGCGAATGTCTAAAGCCGTGGCTCCGATAGCTTTCAAGACGCCGACTTCGTGAGTCCGCTCGAGCAAAGCTATGGTCATGATATTTACTATTCCAATCAGCGCGATAAGTAGGGCAACGCCACCGATGATGCCCAAGGTCAGCTGAGTGATCAAGAAAACCTTGTCAACTCGATTTATCAGGTCGACCACAGAAGTGGTATTAAATCCCATAGTATCAATGGTATTTTTAACCGCTTCGACGTTGGTTCTATTGTCAATTTTTACTTTGACGGCATTATAATTATCAGGGCTAATGTAGTTTTTTAAATGTGTTAGCGACAGATAGATATTTGAGCTCATGTCGTCATCAGAGACGCCGCTAATTTTCTCTGGTACGGTGACTATTTTTGCTTGCGATAAATCAGTACCGTCGCTACTAACTAAACTCAAAGTAATATCTTCTCCGATAAGCGATTCGAGGTTTGTGATATTGAAACTCTTGGCAACTGCCTTCGTAATAATTACACCGGAATCATTTTTAAAAGCTGTGCCGGCAGAGAGTGTCACGCCTTCAAAATCAAGAGCCTCGGGCTTGATTGCTTCGACAATGCCCTGAGAAGATGAATTACCTATCGAAACTTGAGCTGGTAAAGTCAGATTTGGGCTGACCATGGCGACGTGACTCAGTGACTTAATCCGACTGACAGTGGTGTCGTCAAGATTGGTCGTAGCGTCCTTGTTTGCTGTGACAGTTATGGAAACAAGATCACTAAAGGAAGCGAGTTGACTGGAAGTAATCGTTTGCAGGCCAATACCAAGTGAGACTAGGGCGACAACCGAGCCGACGCCCATGGCAACGCCGAGAGTCGTTAGAAAAGCTCTAAAACCCTTGTTGAAAAAATGAACCATTGCGAGTCGAAAGGCCTCGAAGATGCTCAGGTGGCCATTGCTAGCTGGCAAACTACTGATGTTTTCTGCTAATTCTCTCTTCGTATCAACAGTGCGATCCTGAATAATTTTCCCGTCAGCAACGTTGATAATTCTGTTCCCGTATTTGACAAACTCTGGATTGTGAGTGACCAAAATTATTGTTGTCCCAAATTTAGTATTAATTTCTTTCAAGATTTCCAATATGTCGTTTCCGGTCGGAATATCTAGATTACCGGTTGGCTCATCTACCAGCAAAATATTTGGCTTGGTAACCAGTGCCCGGGCGATAGCAACTCGCTGTTGTTGGCCACCGGAAAGCTCTGATGGTTTATGGCTGGTACGGTCTGACAGGCCCAGTGTGCTCAAAACTTTGTTGGCCTGATTTCTTGAATATTTGGAGCGTAGACCGCGGAGAAGCAAAGGAATCGCTACATTGTCACGAGAATTTAAAGCGGAAATAAGATTGAACTGTTGAAAAACCATGCCGATATTATCACTTCGAAATTGAGCGAGCTTGTTTGGACTCAATTTGTTAATATTTGTGCCATCAACAAAAACCTGACCCTCGGTAGGCGTATCCAGTCCGGCCAAGAGAGAGAGGAGGGTGGTCTTGCCTGAGCCAGATGGTCCAAATATCACAGCAAAATCGCCTTGGTTGATTTCAAGATTGACACCAGAAAGCGCAGTAACTTTATTGCGACCAACACAATAAGTTCGAGTTAAATTTTCTGCCTTAATGATTGGATCAGACATTTTTTTCTTCGTCCTGATTTACTGGTTTTTTAACCACTGGGATGCTAATTGCTGTTTTTCTTTTCGTACCTTTTTCAAATTCATCTTCAAGTATCACGGTTTCAGTCATTGTTTCGAAGACAGAAATTGTCACAATTATTATGACAATGGCAATGAGAAAAAACAAAATAGGAACAATAACCTTTGCTGACGGAGTGGCTTCTGGATATACAAACCAGAAGTAGAGGGCGAACGCGATGATAGCGATTGAAATAATTGCACCACAAGCTAGTAGAAGATAAGCGCCGATCTTGGTTAATTTTCTAAGCATGGTTTTATTTGCCTATCTTGCTAAGTCCGGCGAAGGCCGATTCAAGAGCATTAATAATTATTTCAAAGAGGGACATATCGACAGGTGCTTTCGGGGTGACATATTTTTGAATCGCTGAATCCGTAGTGTTTTGTCCAGAGCTATCGATTGCCTTCAGGGTAAAACTGTAAGGGGTATTAACTTTTAGCTTCTTGATCAAAACAGTATGAGACTGATTTAGAGATTCATCCAGTGTAGTTTTACTGTCCATCACTCCGTTTTCTCCGTAGAGGATCTGAGACTGTGCCAACTTGTCCGTCTTGAAGGTGACAATGACACTAGCACTGTTCTTGTCGACGACGCCAGACTTTATCTTTATATCGGAAATAATACTTTTACCAGACATAGCGTCGGAAACTGAGGCTGTCAGACTGCCGACTCGATAAGTATAAGTAGAGTCAGCCTTGACATCTATGTCGGAATAAAAGTTTCTTTCTGTCTGTACTACACTGCTGAAAGCGCCGCCGTTTTCTGAGCGTTCAAGATTTACCTTGCCGAGATTATCTGGCCAGTAGATAGCGTAGCCAGGCTGAGAAGGTGAGGAGATATTGGTGACATAAATTGATTTTGGTCCAGTACTAGCAGCAGCCAAAGCGGTATCAGGATTGACTGAAAATACTTTTTTAACCGCATTGTAGACGCTGTTGAAGAAGTTTGAAACATAATCAGCAATTATATCCAGGACCGTTTTTTGCTTGATCTGGCCACTGGTTGTAAATGTTTGGTCACCTGAGGAGACCGTGTTGCTGTGCTGATCGATAGAGACAACCTTGTAGTGATAAGTCGTAGCTGGCTTGAGATCGGAAAGTATGACGGTGTGTGATGAATTTAAGCCAGTATCAATCTCAGTTTTCAGGCTGTAATTGGCAGACGCACCGTACATAACCTGTGAGTTTGCCGGTACAGAAGTCAACCAAGTGACCTCCGCTTGTGTCTTGTCATTCGTTGTGGCAGATGAAGATACTTTAATATCAGAGACAGCCAATTCTCCTTCACCAATTATTGAGCTTGGTAGGATAATTTCAGTGCTGCCAACCTTTTGACCGGTTGTTTTTGTCATGTTGGTGTCCGAGAGGGTGGCGGCCACTGCGGCTGTTTCGTTTTTGGCCAGATCAACAGCCTTGATTGTGTAGCTAGCCTTTGCGTCAGCCGACAAGATGTCGAGATAGGAAATTAAGCCGGATTTTGCATCAGTTGAAATATTCATAGTGACGCTGTTCGAATCAAGGTTCATCGCCTGGCCGGTCCGAGAAACCACATAACCCTTAAGTCCACTACCTGTGTCGGTTGCTGGTTTCCATGAAAGTATGACGGCGTAATAATCATCGGCGCGATTGGAAACATCAGCCATAACTGCATCGGTTGGTGTAGTCGGCGATGTCGAGTCAACTATCAAAGTTGTCTCAGGCGAGGCAGCAGAGAGATTATTTTTGTTGTCACGGGCAAACACCTTGACAAAATATGTTCCGTCAACGGCAAAAGAATAGTCGTATGAAGTCGTATCGTTTTTAACCTCCTGGCTATCAAGAATATTGGCGGTGCCAGAAGCGGTGCCGATATTTATGTAGTATGCTTTGAGACCGGAGTTTTCATCAGTTGACTTGGCCCAATTAAATGTGACTGACTTAGTGTTGGCGACAAGCGCGGAGTCAATAGTGTTGACGCTAGCGGTGATAGATGGTTGCCCTGGTGTTGTCGGCTGGTCTGAGTCCGGTCTACCGCTTACCTGTGCTGACGCAGCACTTAAGTTGCTGACATTATCAAGTCCGGCGATCTTATAATAGTAGGTAGTGTTGTTTGTGACGGAGGAATCAGTGTAGGTTGCGGTCGAAGCGCTTGTGGTAGTTGTCAGCAAGTTGTCGGTTCCAGCTGTGAAATCAGATACAGTCGAGCGATATATATTGATTGCCGCAAAGTCAGAATCTGTCGGATTGACCCAGGTAAGCGAGATTGCCGTGTTTCCGGCTGAGACAGACAGTGTTGTCGGTACTGCGGGAGCAACACGATCGAGAACAACTGAGCGATTGTAAGTTCCGGATTCATTGCCGTAAGCATCTTTGTATTTGAGATAAACGGTTTGGGTTCCGTCTGTATCGGCCAAAGCTTGTGACACAGAAGCGGCAACACTGGTCCAGCTAGCGTCGGTAAAGCCAGAGTCGAGAGAGGCTTTGTATTGCGTTGCCAATGAGTAACTGAGTGTCAGAGTCAGATCGCGAGAGTTGGTTCTGCTCGGGTTGGTCGAATTAATAACGAAGCCACCGGATGGGCCGACATTATCATTAACAATGGTGTAAGTATAAGTGGTGTTTGCACCCAGACTTGAACCAGTCGGATTGGACAGAGAAACGATAATTGTCTTGTCCGACCCAACCAGATGGTCGTTGGTGATAGTGATGTCAAAGCTGGTCGAACTATCTCCACTCGAGATTGAGGCAGTGCCATCAGCCAAAGTAAAGTCATCGCCAGAAGTGGCCGTACCGCCGGACACTGAAAAATCAACCGTGGCATCGGTGCCGGAAACTCCCGAAATGGAGATGGGGACGGTTACTGTGGCGGTCGAAATAGAACCGGAAGCAGTTGCTGAGCTGAAAGCAATAGTCGGATTGCCGGTATTGGTATTGGCGGTTGCTGAGAAATCAGTAGCAATATCGTCACCATTTTTCGCCTTGACCTTGTAAACATAATTAGTACCAGCGGTTAATCCAGTGTTGTCAAAGCCACTGGCTCCGCCCCAGTCAGCATAGAGCTGCCAATCAGGATCAGTCTGAGTGCTACCGTCGGCATGTTTGACGTATGCGCCAAGCGTCACATTATAAATAGCATAGAGAGTTGTTGTGGTCGGATTGCTATTTGTATTAATCACAATATTGATGGCATTGGCAGAGGTGGCTGATAGAGTAGGGGCACTTGGAGTATTTGCCAATGTATAGGCAGTTACTAGGCTTGATGATGAACTACCACTCGTGTTGGTCGCTACAACTTTGCGAGTGTAGCCGGTGTTGGCCGAAAGGCTGGTTTCGTTCCAAGAAGTTGTGTTCACGGTCAGAGAGCTGGAGACACCGTTGCTCGAACTGTCCTGAACTTGCCATGATAGTTCGTTGTCAGAGTTGTCAGTCCAGGTCCAATCAATCTCTGAGGTGGAAGCAGCGGTTCCGGTAAGACCGGATGGAGCAGTTGGGATCGGGCAGGAATCACCAGTGCTGAAGATAAAGCCGGAGTTGTTGCCTGAATCGGTTGAGTTGGTGGCACAGAAAGCACTGCCGGAATCAACAAAGTAGGAGATGTCAGCATAGGATGCGGTGACACTAACGGGATTAATTGTGTAATCGCTTGAATCTGATGACTGGACTGTTAGGATTTTATCGCTGGCACCAGTAAGAGTTAGGGCATTATTGACTGTTGTGGTAGACCCACCAGTAAACTCTATTGTTCGCCCCGCGGAATTACTAGAAGTAGAAGCAGTCAGGTTGTAAAAGGTTAGACCCCCCGGAACTGTTTGAGTCGTTGAATCACTGCCACCATAAACAATTGTCGATGTACTCGGTGAAAATGTACCATTAACTACCAGTGGAGTACCGGAACCGGCCAGCGTAATAGTTCTACTCGAAGCATCAAATGTTCCGGCTGTCACTGTTAAGACATTGTTAACCGTCATACCAGCCGCGACGGTAAATGTGACGCCGGAGTGATTCATCGTTAGATTGTAGTAAGTTGTTCCGGCAACATTCGTTGTGCTACTACCGGTATAATTAACTGTTCCTGTACCTGGTGTAAATGTGCCGGCGATTGTAAGTGGTGTTCCTGAGCCAGCTAAATTAACTGTGTAACTTGAAGCATCTAAAGTGCCGACGGCGACATTCAATGCCCCATTAACTGTAAGATCATCAGCCAATGTCCAACCACCACCACTACCATTAAAGGTTAGATTGTTAAATGATTGACTATTAGATGTGACAGTCTTGCCAGTTGCAGTTGCATTCATTGTTACTGTTGAGGTGCCGGGGGTGACAGAGGTATCAGTAAAGTAAACACTATTGTTGACCGAAATTGATGATGATCCCAGATCAAAACCACTGCCCGAGGCGACTGGACTTGTCCAACCAAGGCTACCGGTAGAATGTACACCACTACTAAAGTTAATTATGCCGGCGTATACATTACCCAATCGAATGTAATTAGTTATTGCTAGATTATGAGAGTTTGTGTCTAATGTTGTTGTTTTTCCTTCGGTATCTGAAAAAGTAGAAATGGCATCAGAGCTGAGGTCTGAGGTCAATGTGTAAGTTACATCATTGTTGTAGCCGCGGAACCCAACACCGTAAAAATCATGACCGCTAACACTTATACTGTTCGGAGATATGTAGTAGAAAGTTAATGTGGTGATAGTGACTCCAGTGTCGATAAACGGATCACCATCAGTTTTTCTCAAATAAACATTGATGGGATCACCAGTTAGTGTGCCACCAGAATATGCATAAAGTATGTTGTAGATAGAAATGTTATCTGAGCCGAAGTTGACAGTAGTACCATCATGACCAGCCCTTAGATTATAGAAGTTACCACCCCCGCCTATCGTCGCATCCCCTGTCAAATCAACCGTACTGGTTCCGTAAGTAAATGTACCACCATCATTTGTCCAGTTACCCCCAACCGTTATCGTTGTTGCCCCAGCAGTGACCGTGCCGGCAGTTAAAGTAATGTCATTTTCAATTGTGCTGTTGTCCTGCAACGTCCAACCACCACCAGAGCCATTGAAGACCAGATTGTAGAACGACTGACCGTTTGAAGTGATCGTTTTGCCTGTCGCAGTAGCAACAAAGTTGACAGTATTTGTGCTTGGAGTAAATGATCCGGCATTAGTCCAGCTACCATAGATGCTGATATTTTGACCCGGAGCAAAGGTGCCAGCAGTGATATTTAAGTCGTTGTTAATCGTTAATGAACTATCGACAGAGAAGGTCTCCGAGGCATTATTTAAAATTAAATTGTAGTAAGTACCACCGGGCAGACCAGTGTTTCCACTAGAATAGTTTCCGGTTACTGCAATGGTTGAAGTTGACGGGGTAAACGTTCCAGTTTTAATAAACGGTGTGCCTGACGTACCGGAGAGCGTAATCGTCCTAATCGAAGCATCAAAGGTTCCAGCATTGATCGTCAACACGCCGGCAATCGAGATATTGCCGCCGGCAGTAAAGGTGGTATCAGCGTGATTTAGATTCAAATTATAATAATCAGTCCCCGCAACAGTGGTGTCTGAACTGCCGGTGTAAATAATCGTAGAGCCAGTCGATGGTGTAAATGTACCGTTGTTGACAAACGGAGTACCGGAACCGCTGATCGTGACTGTATTGGTGGCAAGGGTAAGAGTACCACCACTGTCAATTGTCATCGACGAAACAGTTATTGATGCAGTCGGGGCCATTGTATCGCCGGAATTGATTGTAACTGCGCCAAATGTCGATGATGCCGACGAGACAAAAGTTGAGGTTGCGCTACCACTACCGCCAACCGTCGTGGAGCCGGTGACAGCAATTGATTTGCTATTGGTGATTGTCAAGAGATTGGCTGAATCAGATGATGGATTGATCACCAATGTTCCGCCAATAGTCAGAGTATAATTATAACTATTGAGAGCCTGGGTATGTGGGGCAGTCAGAGTAGGTGAAATTTGAACATTATTAACGGACAAATCTCCGTTGTGGAGATAAAAGAGGTATGATATGTCAGCATCTCCGGAAAAGACGATTGTCGATGTGCCGGCCGAGAAAGCATTTGAGGTCCAGTAAGAAAAGGGTGTTGAACTACCCGTAAGTGTGATTGTCGAACCGTTGGCAGTAACGGATCCCCCCGGATTTATTTGCAGTTTGCCGGTACTAATACTGTAATTAGTAATCGAAGTATCGAGAACTGAGGTTGCACTGCTTGTACCTCTTATCAGGAGAGTACTGGCATTTGACAAAGCCAGATTTCCACCTAGAGTAACAGTCAGGGCGTATGCCGAACCGGCTGTCGGATTTATATCAAAACTTGTCGCGCTTGTGCCGTTGACTGTGACTGCCGGAAGAGTCCAATTGCGGCTGGCCGTCAATGTCGGGCTAAGTGTTAAATTATTAAAAGTCGAGATACCCGAAAACGGGACATTTGCGGTATCTGTATTAAAGACAACTGTTGACGTCGACGGTGTAAACGTTCCAGAGTTAACAAACGGTGTACCGCTTGCTCCTGTCAGTGTAATAGTCCTACTCGAAGCATCAAAGGTTCCGGCAGTCACCGTCAAGACATTGCTAACTGTTATGTCGCCAGCGGCGGTAAAGGTGGTATCAGTATGATTGAGTGTCAAGTTGTAGTAAGTGATACCAGTAACATTGGTCGCACTACTCCCGGTGTAGTTAACCGTTCCAGTACTTGGTGTAAATGTCCCGGCGATTGTAAAAGGTGTTCCCGAGCCACTCAAATTGATTGTATGGCTTGAAGCATCGAGAGTTCCGGTAGTCACATTCAAAGCTCCTGCCACCGTCAGATCATCAGATAGTGTCCAGCCACCACCACTACCATTAAATGTCAGATTGTTAAATGATTGACTATTAGATGTGACAGTCTTGCCGGTTGCAGTGCTGTTAAAAACAAAAGTTGAAGACGCACTAGTCAGTGTTCCACCGGTTGCGTCCCAACTGCCGGAAATATTAACATTATTAGATTCCGGTATAAATGTCCCGTAGAGTTGAAAATTATCTGACGCAACATTGCCTCCGGGTGTGTAGGTTTTTCCCGTGACGATTCTGGTGGTCATTCCGGTTGTAAATGTCGTCGTACCGGCAGAAGTCAAAATCAGCATATCGGAGTCGGCAATCGTATTGGCTGTTGCCAAAAGTGTATTTGTCATTGCGGTCGAATTTTCCTGAGAAAGTGAGACATGACCAGTGTACAATGCCAAGTCGGTAATGTCAGTCGAGCCGTCAGTGGCAACCGTGATGTAGCTGGCTTTATTCGTGTCGCCAGATAAATAAACAGCGACAGGGTAGTCAGTGTCTAGGGCGGTGCTGGTGGAAAAGCTAAATGCCCCATTGGCATCAGTCGTCGTTGATTCGGCCGCTCCGCCATTGATTGAGAGATTGACTGTCTTGTCAGCACCGATATTTGTCGATTGATCAAGGGCTGTATAGATTGTGCCTGAAATGGTTGTATTAGATGCAACCTGTTCACCACCGGCGATGAAAAATGTTGACGGACTGCTCTGGTTATTGTACTGAGTCGTGATCCAATCGGCTGAACGGGCTGTTGTCGCGACAGTGAGCTCGTCCATTATTCCTGAAAAATAACGATCACCGGAATCACTATTACTTCCAATATTAAAACTTGCATTGGAAACAACAGAGCTACTTTGGCCGCTAGAGTTTTCTTGGTTGGAGTTTAAATAAATTTTAATATTTGTTCCGTCTGCTGTTGCTGTTACCAAATACCAAGTACTCGTATCCATACCATTGATAGCATTTGTGTTACCAGCTAGATGAAGACTGATCTGTGCAAGGTTGTTGCTCAATCCAGTATCACCGAGACGTAGTAGTGCAATATCGGAACCCGACTCAGCCCCCATTATAGAGGAGATATAAGGCCAAGAAGACTGGAAGCTACTTGCGTTGACCCACGCCTGCATTGTTATTGAGCTACCTGATAAATTGATGGTGCCTGCGTTTATAAAAGATGAACCGTCAAAACTTCCGCCGCCACCTATTTTTCCAGTTGTTGCAGATGTACCGTTGTTTGTGCCACTATGTCCATTGCTAGTGGAATCAGTTGGGTTTGTAGGATCGGCAAGATGCCAGACACCTTTGTAATTACTATCCCAAACATTATTTTTTCCATATGTAGAATCAGCCGCCGGCTCAGTGGCAGCCGCATTACCATAGTACATATATAGAGTGGTATCGACAGAAGATGATAGGTCGGTTTTGACCCAAGCAATCAGATTTCCCGAATCGTATTTTTCAATTTCTCTCGGTAGCTCCGTAGTGCCATCAGAAGATGTAAATCTGATGTCAGTTCCGTTGGCGTTAATACCGGAAAGACCGGTCATGGAAATTTCTAACGGAAAGCCTGTCTGATCAGACGGTACTTTGGTGTGGTCGATAATGACAGCACGGCGATTGCTCCAGGAAGCATTGTACCAAGAGGCAGATGTCGGAGTGATGGCGCTAGAGGCGCTCGACTCCGATGAATTACCGACACCGTTTGTGGCATAAACAGTAAAAGTGTATTCGGTGCCATTCGTCAAGCCGGCGACAATGATCGGAGATGATGTGCCAGTACCAGTAGCACCGCCGGGAGAAGCGGTAACGGTGTATCCGGTAATTGCGTCACCACCGTCGCTTGCTGGAGCACTAAAGTAGACAACAGCCTGTGAATCTCCGGAAGTTACAGAATCAAGTGTCGGGGCATCGGGAACAAACAAAGGAACTTCTTCGGCACCTGCAGTGAGGAAGGTGCTAGGAGAACTTTGATTGTTGTATTGTGTTGTGACCCATTCGACAGAGCGTCCTGTTGTCGAAATACGGTATTCGTCACCGTTTGCGCCGGCGTTGAATGCCCATGGCTGCGGGGGGCCGGTATAATTACCGAAAATATGTCCAAGGCTTGGAGCTGTAATACTGGTATTATTAGTGAATTGTAGTTTTTGAACACCATCATAATAAACTGTATTGACTCCACTTATGCGGTTCCAGACAACATTTACCCATGTGCCATAAAGAGAAGATGCTGAAGGACTGGTAATGCACTGCACACTTGTTGTTTGGAGACGTACACATAGTCCATCACCGTGACCAGTATAACCAAGGGGATCATAAAACATAAATGGTCCGGTATAGGATGCTCCACTGTTAAATAAAGCAGCCATATAAACATATCTACTGGCGGGTGGTGCGACTGGATTCATCCAAAATTCAATTGTAAAATCGCCTGTACCTATCGCTCCGATGGTGTCGGTGGGGATTGTAATACCAGATGATGAGTTAGAGGTGTTGAGACCGCCGCCGGCGACTCCGTAGCTTGTGCCATGAGTAATGGCGTGGTCAGTACCATTTTTGGCATTGACTGTTGAATCGTTGGCGTCGGCGTTCATATGCCAGACAGCAGCGTAGTTGCTGTCCCAAACATTTTGACTACCATAAGTAGAATCAGCCGCCGGCTCAGTCGCAGCCGCGTTACCATAATACATATATAGAGTAGTATCCACAGATGATGAGAGATTGGTCTTAACCCAGGCGACTAAAGTTCCGGCTGAGTATGATTCAATCTGTCGTGGCAACTCCGTCGTGCCGTCGGAGGAGGTAAAGCGAATGTCAGACCCATCGGCATTGATATTGGACAAACCGCTCAAGGAAACCTCCACCGGAAAGCCGGTCAGATCTGCGTCGACCTTGGTGTAATCAATTGTTAGAGCGCGACGGTATGACCAAGAGGCATCATACCAAGCAGCAGTCGCCTTTGTCATCGGGACATTTTGGCTGTAAAGAGATGCAAATATGCTCAACGTCAACAGTGGCACCATCGCGATGAGAGTTAGCCAGTGGACCAGGTCGGAGTAGCGCTTCAAGTGCCACCCATAATACCACTTGTATTTCATTCGCAATTTATTGTGTAAGGGCGCCATAAATGGGACGAGTGTCTTGGTTGAGCGCTGAACCATATAGATCTCATCATCAATCTTGGCCAGTTTTTCGAGCTCGGCCTCTTTTTCTCGCGCCAACTCTAAAACCTTTTTCTTGTCTTCTGGTGTCACAAAATCAGCCTCAGCTGATTTGCTGGAAGCTTCTTGAATTTTTTCATTTGTTTTCTTCCTCCAGTTGAACATTTCCCCTCAGAATAGATCAATAACCAAACTGAGTTACATCTGAAACTTATTTCTTATAGTCATTATATATTAAAAGATATCTGTGTGTCTAGCAAAAATTCATCTAATCAATTTCAAGTTCTCTGATGCAAACGCCGTCGCAATCTACTCCCTCCGGTCTCGGCATTTTTGACCAACCACAGGTGGTGTAAAAGATTTTATCATCCTGAATAAAAATTTCCGGTGCGTGAGTTTCGAGCTGACCGATTAATTTTGCATTTTGGCCATTCTTGCCATTGAATTTTCCAAAATCATATGGATTGGATGATCTGAATACAAAAGTGTCGTTGTAATGCTTTTTCACGCCAACTAGTCCGGGGACAATAGTTGTGAACAGATAGAATGATCCGTTGTGTTCCAGTACTGATGGTGATTCGCAAGCGGAATTTGGAGAGACTGGAGACCCGAGTCCAAGCTTGAGCGCAGCACCGATATATTTCCATTTTGATAAATCGAGGGACTCGAAGACAATAATTCTGTTGTTGCTTCCAGTCAAATACATTAAATATTTATCGTTGTAGTGAAAAATGTAAGGGTCGCGAGTCAGCGGCCAGATGGTTTTGACTGCGACACCGGCATAAGTCCAATTTTCCCCATCGTCAGAGATATAATGGGAAATTTTCCCCGGTCCGAAGAAGAGATGAAATTTTTTGTCTTTATCAGAAAAAAATACGAACGGGGAAATCTTTACCCCTGGATGAGGATCGTATTTAAATGTAATTTTGTTTTCTATGTATGTACCATCAATTTTGTCAGCAATCGCTTCAACAAAAAAACGCTCTCGATGAACAGCGTAGTTTTTTGAGCTCGTGGTGCCGATCAGGCGATACTGTCCCGATTTGTCAGCAAAGATAGTATGGTCGTTGACATAACGGGAGTTCTTGGTCGGTGCAAATATTTCTTTCCAATCCCCAATAGGTTTTATCATAATATTCAAACAATTTAATTTGGCTGTGCCAACCGTAGTCTTCGGCGAAGGTTGGTCGGGGTGGTCGGACTTCCGCCAAAGGCGGATAAACTTCTCGTCCAACCTCACTATTTTATTTTTCATGGTCGGGGTGGTCGGACTCGAACCGACGACCCCCGCGTCCCAAACGCGGTGCTCTAGCCAACTGAGCCACACCCCGACGATAAAGTAATTCTATCTCAAATCCCGTTTAAAATCAATACGAAGTCCCGCTGAACGTGTCTTTACTACAGTACTATATGGTACTGTAGTAAACCGACCAGAAATGCATTTTTTAAGCGAGTGTGACTTTTGAGATTTCAATTTATCCCCCTTCGCCAGAAAACCCAGTGGCAAGACAGCGGGATGAATGGCGAGGTGGATGCCGCGTAGCCCAAAGGGCGAAGTGGATCTGGCTACGGAGGGATTGAAGCAAATTAAATAATACTGATACCCCGACGGCTTGGCCGCGGGGAGCTTCATTTCTTTTTATGTCTGTCCCAGACTTTGCGGTGCTGTTCCTCTTCTCTTTGTACACTTCTGAGACCGATTTTCATATTTGAGATATCGCGATATTTTGTTTTGTCTACTATTTCGTAATTTAATTCTGGTTCGGAGTAACGCGTAATTACTTCGTTAAATGTGTTGTTATCGTCGCTATACTTTAAATACATATCAATTGATTTTGAAATCGTAACAGGCGATGTCCCTAATTCGCTCTCAATTTCCCAATACTGTTTACCTGCTTGAACTTTTTTGATAATGCAAATTCTCTGCGCAATTGCTGCCTTTTCACTTCTAGTTAGTAGTGAATTGAGGACTGAAATCATTTCCGTTTCGTTTTTTGCACTTATTAAAATATTTGCCAAAACCTTCAATTGGTGTGTTCTTAATTTAACATCACTTGTTCTGCCAATTTTTCTCATATTAATATTATACTACAGTACTATATTGTACTGTAGTATAATTCACCCATTATCTGATTTAGTGGCGGGATTTGCTTGTTTCTGAGTACATTAAATGGTATTATAATTTTGATGATTTGCCCCGGTAGCTCAATGGATAGAGCGCTTGTCTTCGGAACAAGAGGTTATAGGTTCGACTCCTATCCGGGGTACCACCTCACTTTGTTCGGTGTAAACGTAAAAAACTAACATGAAAAGTTTTGTCTATATTTTACGTTGATGTGATAACTATCTTTACGTAGGACTTACTTTTTCTGTCAAGAAGAGAATTGCGGAACATCAACACGGTCTGTGCCGGAATACAAAAAACAGGGGTACAATTAAATTGGTTTATTACGAAGAGTTTGAAAATAGACACGAAGCTGCGCTCAGAGAAAAAGAAATTAAGGGATGGCGCAGAGAGAAGAAAGATAAATCAATTAACGATGATGTTTACTCCGAGCGAACAGAGTGAGCGAAGAGCCCGCGTAGCTCAGTGGATAGAGCAGTAGCCTTCTAAGCTATTGGCCGAAGGTTCGATTCCTTCCGCGGGTACCACGTAAAAATCGAACGAAGTGAGGTTTTTGCGTGTCCCGTGGTGAACGAAGTGAACCTTACGGGACAGAAAATATTTAGTTATCTAACCGTTCGATTCACGTGGCACAGCCATTTGGAATATTATAACTGCTAATTTTTTATAGATGAAACTCAATCGTCGGGTTCGCGGGATCATTATTGACAAGGGGAAAATCTTGCTCATTCATCGTATCAAAAACGGTGAGGAGTTTTATTCTATCCCTGGCGGAGGCATCGAGGTAGATGAGACAGATAAAGAAACACTGATTCGCGAGATCAGGGAAGAGACAAATCTTGATGTAGAAATTTTTTCTGAGCTGTTTCATCACGAGTGGTATGATGAAGTAAGAGACGAAACTAAAAATTTTATATTCTTTTTGATCGAGAAATATCGTGGCAGTGATATCAAGATTGGTGGTCCGGAGCTAGAGCGTCATTGTGACGAAAATCAATATTTACCGGAGTGGCACGATTTTGAGAAATTTTTTGACTTACCAAATTATTATCAGCCGGAAGTTTTAAGACGACTCAAAGAGCTGATTATTCAAAAATAAATTTTATAAAAATGAAAAAACCTGGGGGAAAAGGAAAATCAGCAATCTCGCAAACGATCAGTTATTCATTTCGTCTTAGCCAGATGCTTTGGCGAGAGAAGAAAGTATTGACACTAGGTCTTATTTTTCTATTTGTCATCGTTTCTGCGTCGCCGTTTCTTCAGTCAGGTGCACGCGGTTTTCTGATCAATGAACTGATTCGAATTGCCGGTCATGACACGGTGACACGAAATCTGTTTTGGGCAGTCTTATTCATCCTAGCGGCGGGAATTCTCCAACCTCTTGCCAACACGATTCAAACATATATTTTGAAGCTTTTTTGGTTTTTTCTCGACGAGAAAATCGATATGATGGTAGTCGAAAAACGGGGTGAGCTCGATATTGCTTCTCATGAAAGTCCGGAAATTTCAGACATTATCAACAAAGTTGATGAAAACGGCGGCTATCGGATTAAAGATTTTGTTGATCGTCTTTTCGTCATTTTGCAATATCTACTCTCGGCAATTATCGCCTCCGTCATCATCATCTCAGTCAAATGGTGGCTTTTTCTCATCTTGCTGATCGGCGCGCTACCTTCTCTGATGGTTGAGGCGAAATATGGCAATCAGATTTGGGATATCTGGGGCGCAAAGGCGGAGATAAGACGAAAATATTGGGATTTGCGCAGCCATTTTAGCGAGATTCCCAAATTAACCGAGCTAAAGCTTTTACAAAATACCAAGAAATTTGCCGCAGAAATTAGAAAGGTTTTTCGTGATTTTCAATCTGATCAGAAAAAATATGATAGGAAGCGAACAAGCTGGCAGCTGGTTTCACTGATTTTTTCCCAAGCATCGATAATTTTTGTCATTCTTTGGCTTGTCGCCAATGTTTTATCTGGTGCCATGCTCATCGGTACTCTGACCTTCATCTTGGCAACGGTCGGCGAGCTGAGCTCGTCCTTGACTGATCTTTTTGTTTATCTTGGTCGACAGCACGCTGACAGTTTGTTTGTGACCGACACTTTCAAGTTTCTCGATTCGAAACCGATTATCACTTCGCCAGTAAATTCTGTTTTACTGGACCAATCAAGCACGCCGCAGATTGTTTTCGACAACATCACCTTCACCTATCCACGGGCCAAGAAGCCGGCACTGCAAAATTTTTCGCTTGAGATCAAACCAGGTGAAAAAGTCGCGATTGTTGGTGTCAATGGTGCCGGCAAGACAACGCTGGTAAAATTGTTATTCCGTTTTTACGATCCTCAAGTTGGCAAGATCACTATCGACGGTGTTGATCTCAGGGAACTTGACTTGAATAGTTGGTATCAGAAAATTGGTGCGATTTTTCAGGACTATGCCCATTATCATCTACTGGTGCGCGATGCTATTGCGGTCGGGCGTAGTGACGCAGAGACAAGCGTCGAAGAAATCAGGAGTGCGGCGCAATTTGCCGAGGCAGCAACTTTTATCGAAGAGTGGAAAGACAAATATGAGACGATGCTTGGCAAACAATTTAGCGGTGGTATCGAACCATCGATCGGTCAGTGGCAAAAACTAGCCTTGGCGCGGACATTTTATCGTGATCCGAAACTCTGGATTTTGGACGAACCGACTTCGTCGATTGATTCTGAGGCAGAGGCCAGAATCTTCGAGCAATTACAGACTTTGCCAGAGGATCGTTCGGTTATCCTCATCTCACACCGTTTCTCGACTGTCAGAAAAGCCGACAAGATTGTCGTCATCAAAGACGGTACAATCAGTGAAATAGGTAGTCACGATCAATTAGTGGCGCAAAAAGGGGACTATGCACGACTTTTTGCTTTGCAGGCGAAAGGCTATAAATAAGAAAAGATGCACTTACATTATTTAGCCATTTGCCAAACCTCAAATTCATCTAGAGATACTTGTATATTTCCTGTAGTTTCAAAGGAAAAAGGATATGCCTGGGTCGGTCGGGCTTTTTTGAATAAATATTCAACTTCAGCCACTTTTTTGGTGTGTGATCCTTCAATCTCATAGACCTCGACCCAAGTTTTTTGCCCTGCTACCTTGGCCTGGATTTCGTAAGTCTTGCCAGATTCAAAGGTAAACTTGGTCTTGACTTGTTGGCTGTTTTTCGTTGGTTCAAAACCCTGGGTAAAATATCTTTTTATTGGGTAGACTCTTTGTAAACCCAGAAAACCATATTTAAGCGAGGCATAAATCAAAGTTTGGTCCTGGCCTGGATTATACTGATCATCAAAGTCCCAGGCTAAACGGATATAACCATTCTGATCATTGCGGATGGAATCAACTGTGAATCTGGTTCGTGAAATAAAATTTTGGGGTGTTTTGTAACTGGATAAGATTCTGCCATGATCACCATTGCTTGGATATTGGTCTTGTTTTACATTTCGTATGATAAGTTTGTCATCCTTGGGCCACCAAACCCCGTATTGTGGCAAGCCATTGGGAGTATACCAGACTCCATTTAAACTATTTACCTTCTCGCATAGTCCGTCATGGATAACCACATCATATATTTTAAGCTCTTTACCCTTGTCGTCATATGCTTGCCATTTCACTATTCTGGACATATCAATTTTTGGTGATTGATTGTATTCGTAGAAAAGTAGGTTGCGGCCATAAACCAGCATAAAATCCTCCCACTTGGTGTGTCCCTGCTGACAATTAAAATCGTAATCCGAAAATTTGTCATCAGATCTAATCTGGTCGTCTTCTCTGGGAGCTTGAATATTTTCAAGACCATTTAGAACAACAAAATTGCCGTCGGCGTCGGTTAGTTTAAGATCAATCCTTTGTATGGTTTGCCAATCTGCTATGTCGGTCCACACCGTGATAACACCTTTGTCCTGCCAGCGGCTCAGATCCTCTGGTGCCTGATCTAAAATTTCTGAATACTGATCATAACTATCAAAACTATCTTTAAAATATTGTGAATATTGCCCCGTGTTTTTTTCACGCTCAAACAGAGTGTCGCTAACGCGAGAGTTGTTTAGTGGAATCGCAGTCGCCAGTATGATTACTACCAAAATGATTAGCTTTGGCCTGCCATGGCGATTTCCGTGCATAGAATTATCAAGTTTTGGTTCTTGATCCATATATTTTTAGTCTAGTATTTATCTACACCTTCTACCAGTGTTGCGTAATTGTCATCCTGAACCGATGTTGTCCTGAAGGTGAAGGATCTGATAGATTCTTCGTTACCTCAGAATGACACTTCAATACGAATTGCGCAACAGTGGTACCTTCTATTATACAATATATTTTGGATAAAATCCTTGTAGCCGAGTTTTGTTCGAATAATCTGAAAAAATAGTTCTACGAGTAAGATCGTTCTCAAATCTAGCGTATTGTTAGAATTTTTTATTTAGTGAACCCACGATTGTTGTAGTGATAATAGACTCACGCCACAGTCGTTCTTTTTGTGTTTGCAATATCTTGTAGATACGCAACAAACAACACTTGAAAACATGGTGTGAGTTGAATAATGGTGAATAAGACAAAATTCTCTAAATTGTCGCTCTGGAAGCGAATCTATTGACAAAATAAGACTAATATGCTATCGTATCATTGTGATTCACTGTTACTCGCTAAGCGATAAGTGAACATACGATCTTTGACAAGGAGGTGCCCGCACATGGCGGCACATCAGCACGGTTTGCACGCACCGGTCGCTTCGCCGACCGTTTCTGTGTCCGCTACGGCGGGCACGAACAGGCTGCATGACACACTGAACATGACCGTCTCACGGCGGGTTGTCAGGACAGTCGCAATACTCGGACTGCTGGTGCTAGTGCTGCCGGCACTGGGCTTCTCGGTCAACTACGGACCGAGCATGTCTCACCTGGGCCTGTTCTACTGGACCAGCTGGGGCAAGCAACCGACCACAGTCGGTCAAATCGTGCGGTTTGCACCGCCCGATGAGCCCGTGTGGCGGAAATATATTGGCTCGTGTGTCAAACGAGTCACTGAAATTCGCCCAGACGGGTATTGGCTCGAAGGAGACAATGCTGAGCAGTCGAAAGACTGCCGCGACTGGGGTAAAGCAGTCCCAGCCAACCATGTGGCGGGAGTTGTAACATGGTGTTGGTCTTGGGAACGGGCCAGGCGTACACGAACGCCGGAAGGACGGCTGCGTAATTGGGTGGACTTCCACACTGGACCAGTGTCCGTGAGATGGAACCCAAGAGATGTCCATGTCTGGGCAGAGCTCAAAGGTGATCAGATGGTCATCCACTCATGGTACAAAACAGTCTTTGGCCCAAAGAAGTTCGACGACATCCCTGTCGGAAACGACTTCTGGAACCCTGATGGCAGTGTTACCTACACGTGTCTAACCGGTGCTGGCTATCCATCGCTCAGGCGATGGTCACTGGTCGGTGGGGAAAAGGTCGTGAAGGAGTGCGTGCCGAATGTCGTCGAACGAAAGCTCGGTGACGGCACGACTCTAAGAGCCTTCTCGTCAGAGCAAGGCTTGGATCCCTGTCATGCATTTGATGTGGTTGGCTGGGGACCGGTTATGGCATCGAGTACAGCCGGTCATTTCAACCGCCTAGATGTTGACTATCTCCTACCAAGGAAGGTGTGTCAGATCTCGGCGACGTGGACAGGCGGTGAGAGCTTGGCCGTTTTTTGCTCAGACGACGGCAGTTTGTGGCAAGAAGTGTGCCTGTTTCCGCCACCCCCACCCTGTGGTGAGGCTGTGACGATCGTGCTGAAACGGCCGATCAGCTCAAAACACTGGAGGTTCGAGCTGGTCAATGACAGATCGAGCATTGAAGGCGGGATGACACTCGCCAAGCTCCAGCTTAGGTAGCTCCGGTCATCGTGGCTAGAGTCACCTCTTCGTGATCCCCGTTCGCGTGTAGCGAACGGGGATCCTCTGTTTTTACCGCGTATTAATAAATGGTTTAGGATATCTTTAATCAAATCCTAAATTTGTTGTAAACAAAAATAAGAAGTATAATACATATGGCTCGAAAATATTTATAGGTACGTGGGAGGGACGTGTTCTCACTAGTTCGAATTTTCAAATCTTGGCTCAGAAAAATGAAGGGGCAATATCTTTTTTCGCGTTCACTGACAGTGTCTGGCGGGCCTTTTCGGGATGGAAATAAAGAGCTGAACTATATAGAGGACTGGAAAGGTTTGCTTGAAGAAAGAATTGCACGAAGCCACCATAGTACGAAGACAATAGTGCCAGCTTTTCGTGGACTTCATTATCAGTTGAGCCGAAAATATCATTGGTATCATCAGTGGCATATGTGGCGATTTGCATCACTTGCACACGCGACAATTTTGACTGCTGCAATCGCTGCGGGCACTGTCTTCGGACTGAGATTGAGTATACTGCAAAATCCAGTCCAAAGTGTTCGAGCAGATTCTGGTTCACAAACAATCACGTCCCAGGCAGACTGGGAGGCTGGGTCGGGCACAAATGTTGACACCACATCTTCTCCTGGTTCTCTTAAAATTGATGATGTTTTGCTTGGAATAAAATACGACCTTTCTTCCGGCGTAATAACCAGTGATCCGTCCCTAGGAAATGAAAGTAATGCAATTGATGGCAATTATTTGACTTACTGGGGGCCAGTTACTGACGTACCGGTCACCGGGTCACCGTCAGGAATGAATAACTGGACGATTGATATAGGGAGCCAGATATCTGTAGGCAGAGTTGTGACAGAATATGAGGGGGGAGAAGATCTTCGACTATCAGGTTCGAATGATGGCTCAAACTGGGATGTTGTATACGATTTTTTAGGTCCGCCTTCGCAAGTATTTGATATTACTCTGGGATCAGTCGCAACTTATCGGTACTGGAGAGCAGAATTGTGGGCCGCTTGTTGTGAAGCTCCTTATACGATGTCTCTGGATGAATTAGAGTTATATTCCGTTTCGAGTGCTTCATCAATTTCATCAAGCACTCAGCTCGACGGAACCAGCGGTATCCAGCAGTGGACAACCTTTGTACCCAGTGGGACAATCCCAGCCAATACATCCATTGATTTTAGATTTCGGACATCTGCCGACTCCACGACCTGGGGCTCTTGGACTGCCTCCACTCCATATTCTGGATCAATAGACATTGCGACATTGCTCGGATCAACTGACAAGACGAAGCGATATTTACAGGTCGAAACTACACTTGCAAACACTGATGGTGCCAGCACACCGACTCTTGATGCTTATACAGCAAACTATGACACTTATTCCATCCCATCTCCACCAACTGCCGTATCTTCATCCGGCACTATCACCACTACCGGTTTTACTGCCTCTTGGACTGACAACTCATCAGATGAGACCGGCTTCAAGCTCTACATCTCAACTACTGCAGCTGCTGATTGCTCTACTGCCACATACCCAGGAACCCCAGACTACACTCCAGCTGCAGATGCCACTAGTCAGGCTGTCACTGGTAAATCAGTCAACACACAATATTGCTCCAAGGTTGTTGCCACTAATGCCGGTGGTGACTCTAGTGCTGCTTACAGCTCACCTGCTTACACTCTAGCCAACGCTCCAAGTGCTCCGACAGTCAATACAGCAACGACTAGCTCTCTAGCTGTCATTATCAATGTAAACTCAAATCCATCTGCAACTGAATTTGCCATTTACAACGACACCACAACTACCTACGTACAGGCAGACGGCACTCTTGGTGCTTCAGCAATTTGGCAGGATTACACCACCTGGGGTGGTTCCTCTGGTATCGTCAACACAGGTCTCACCTCCAGCACCTCCTACACCTACAAGGTCAAAGCCAGGAACGGCGACAGCACTGAGACCTCTCTCTCTTCTAGTACAGCTCTGAGTACATCAGCTGCTTCAACAACCACGCCAGCTTCAACCCCAGCCTCAACTTCCTCCTCATCCGACCTAACCCCTCCAGTCGCACCAACAAACCTAGCAACATCAAACATCTGCTCGACAACAGCTCTAGTCTCGTGGACTGCCGCAACCGGTGCAGATACCTATACCGTTTCATACGGCACAGATGCTGCTGCAAGTAACATTGACACAACTAGCAGTCTGACGACGACCTCAACGTCATTTTCAAATCTAAGCAATAACATCACGTATTACTGGAAGGCTAGATCAACCTCGACAGCCAACGGCACAGGAGCATATTCTACCCCAGTCTCATTTACAACTTCATCCTGTGTCCTGATTTTGTCAGCTCCATCTAACTTCGCTGGTACAGCTCTATCTACTACAGAGATTAATTGGCAATGGAGTGACAACTCTATCTCTGAAACTGGCTGGAATGTCCTAGACACCACCGGCAAAAATCTATCAGGCAACCTCGCAGCTAACACTAAGTCATGGAACGAGACTGGTCTATCTCCCAACACTGTCTACACTCGCCTAGTCAATATCTTCAACTCTACTAGTAACAACAACTCAAACCAATCAACAGTCTACAGTCTCGCCAACACCCCAGGTGCTCCACGACTATCAGCAGTTGCTCCAGATCAGATCAACATTACCATAGACACAAACGACAACCCTGATGCAAATACCCGTTATGCAATTGCTGTCTCATCAAATGATGGTACTACCTGGTCATACGTCAAACACAGTGATCACAAAGCTCAAGATAATCCAGACTGGCAGCTCTACTCTGATTGGGGAGGGGACAACGGCTTTACCGCGACAAACCTATCTTCTGCAACCACCTACACCTACAAGGTAAAAGCTGAAAACGGTGACAACGTTGCCACAGGTTTTGGCTTGCAAGCTACGCTTCAGACGCCGTCGCCAGTGATCAGTCAGGGAACAGGTCTGCAGACAATTCAAAAAAGCACTCTGCTTGGAAAAGTTTGGACGCAACTAAAAGAAAAACCGGTTGAAACATCATCAGTGTCAATCATTGCATCACTGGTGGCAGCGATAGCCGCTGCCATAGCAGCGTCACTAGCCAATACACTGACACTCCTCAGTTTTCCCGAGTATATTAGATCAACTATGTTCTTCTTCCTATCGGCAATCCGACCAAAGAAAGATAAGCAAGACTGGGGCAAGGTGACTGAGAGTGGAACAGGTTTAGCCATACCACAGGTAAAGATTGATCTAGTCAAACTCGACAAAACAATTACTGGCAGTGATGAGCGAAAGATCGTCCAAACAATGTATTCAGATGCTGATGGTCAATATGCCTTTATCGCCCCACCTGGCAGATATACTCTCGATATTCACAAGGATATGTACAACGTTTCCACTAATTCAAGCGCGTATCATGAAGGCACAATCATAGATGTGGCCGACGTTAACAACAGTCTGGTCGCACCAGACATCGCCCTGAGTATGAACACTGGGGTTGTCGGACAAAAGGCAACTACACTACACCGCTCAGATATATTGGAGAAATCATTGCGCTACTTCTCATTTGTCTGTCTAGCCTTTGGCTCATACGTTACAGTCTCTGGACTTATCACTCATCCAGAAAACCGCACCAACATTATCATCGCCCCGATTTATCCATTCCTGTGGTATCTCAATCTGCGATCAGCCAAAAGAGTCTCACCATTTGGTGATGTTGTCGATACAGCAGATTCAAAAGGTATCCCTCTAACCTTGATCAGAATTATGGATGAAGATGCCAAAAGAATGGTCAAGACAGCAGTCACTGACAAAGAGGGCCACTTCCAGGCAATACTATCCAAAGGTGTCTATAAGATGCTGGCGGCAAAAACAGGCTATCGCCAGTCTATACCACAGACCGTTCTAGCCAACGAAAACCTAAACGTACTCAGTAAGAGAATAGAGCTAGAGCGTGGCGAAAATGTGCCGACAGCGCCAACTACACCACCTGTGACAACTCCAGCCGCTTCTGTGTCACCGGTCTCACCTCCAGCTACCGCTTAGTGTTTCTTTGATTTATCTCAGCCTATCTTAGGCTGTTTTTGAGGTTACGAACTGACTATTGTAGAGAGAAGCGTAAAAGCCTTTTTTCTTTAGTAACTCTTCATGTTTGCCCTGTTCGACGATGTTGCCGTCGCGCATGACCAGAATCAAGTCAGCATTACGGATTGTTGAGAGTCGATGGGCAATGACGAAGCTGGTCTTGCCTTTCATTAGTTTTTCCATCGCTTTCTGGATCAGGATTTCCGTTCGGGTATCGACTGAACTGGTTGCTTCGTCGAGAATCAGCATCGGTGTCTTGGCCAGCATGGCCCGAGCGATTGTCAGCAACTGCTTCTCACCAGAGGAAATATTATCAGCCTCTTCGTTTAATTCCATTTTGTAGCCGTGTGGCAAGGCGTGGATGAAGTGGTTGGCCGATGCTGCTACCGCAGCCGATTCAATCTGTTTCATTGTCGCGTCAGGTTTTCCATAAGCAATATTGTCCTTGAGAGTGCCATTGAAAAGCCAGGTGTCTTGGAGAACCATGCCAAAGAGCTTTCGCAAATCTGCTCGTCTCATGTCTCGAATATCGACGCCGTCAATTTTGATCGCGCCCTTGCTGACATCATAGAAGCGCATCAGTAGGTTTACCATTGTGGTCTTGCCAGCGCCGGTCGGGCCGACGATAGCGATCTTGGCACCGGGCTCGATCTTGGTATTAAACTTATGAATGATAGTTTTGTCAGGACTATATCCAAAGACAACGTTGTCAAATTCGACAGCACCTTTGACTTCATTCAAAACGACCGGCTTAGCAAGTTCGGCGAGTTCATCTTTTTCTTCTAGAAACTCAAAGACTCGCTCGGCCGCCGCCGCCGCTGATTGCAGGACATTGGTGATTTGAGCGACCTGACTGACTGGTTGATTGAACTGATTGACGTACTGGATGAAGGCCTGGATATCACCAATTTGAATAGTGCCCTTGATTGCCAGCCAGCCACCGACGATGGCAACGCCGACGAAATTCAAGTTGCCAACAAAAGTTGTGATTGGGATTAGCAAACCAGAGAGGAACTGTGATTTCCAGCTACTTTCATAAAGTTTGTCGTTTATCGAATTGAACTTAGCGATCGATCGAGCTTTGCCGTTGAAAACCCTCATCACGTTGTGGCCAGCATACATTTCTTCGATATGTCCGTCGATATCACCAAGGGAATTTTGCTGATCCTTGAACAATTTTTGAGATCGTTTGACGATAAAAGAAATAATTAAGATAGAAAGCGGCAGCAAGACGAGTGAAACCAATGTCATCAACCAATTGATCCAAAACATCATCGCCAAGATACCGATAATCATGACGACGGAAGAGACTGCTTGAGACAAGCTTTGGTTGAGCGTCTGACTCAGTGTGTCAACGTCGTTGGTAACTCTTGAGAGAACATCACCATAAGTGCGTTTGTCGAAGTAGGATAGTGGTAGCCGATTTATTTTCTCAGAAATTTGACGTCTTAATTTGTATGAAATATCTTGAGCGACGCCAGACATAATCCAACCTTGAATATATGTCATCAGGGCGGCAAAAAGGTATAGGGAAATAAGTATGATGGCGTAATACCTTATCTTGCCGAAATTAAAGGTTGGTTTTTGTGATAAGTCGAGAGATTTAATCGAATCAAGAGTGTTGGAATGAATCTTTGAAAGCATTGCCTCGGGCAAATTTTTCAGAAAATCGTTGCCGTTCGTACCGGCCGGAATTTGGTACCCTGCTGGTAACTTGGCAGTTATCTGGTCGTAAGCGTTTGCCTTGACGTAGTCTGAAACAATCTGATTGGTGGCGTTGCCTAGAATCTTCGGACTAGCAATTGAAAAGATCGTGCTGGCAATTGCAAATACAAATACAACCGAGATTAGGACTCGGTACGGCTTCAGATAAGCAATTAATTTTCGCATCGTGCCCTTGAAATCCTTTGGCTTTTCAGCCATGCCGACCATACCCCGTCCCATCGGTCCGTGACCCATGCCATGAGCTGGTGTCTTTTTCTTTTCAGCGTCGATGGAAATGTTATCTTTACTCATTTGGCACCCCCTTCAACCATTTTAAGATTTGCGGTCTTTTGTCTATCAACTCCGACTTGATAAGCCTTGAGTTCTTCTTCTGATAACTGCGAAGCGGCAATTTCCTGATAAACTTTGTTCTCTTTCATCAGCTTCTTATGGTTGCCCTGGCCGACAATTTTGCCATCGTTCATAACTATGATCTTGTCAGCTGACAAGATGGTCGAGATACGCTGAGCAACTATCAAAACAGTTTTTTGCTTAACTTCCTTGGCTAATGCTGTTCGCAAATTTAAATCAGTTTTGAAATCGAGGGCAGAAAAAGAATCGTCAAAAATATAAATCTCCGGTTTGATGGCAATAGCTCGAGCGATCGACAGACGTTGTTTTTGACCGCCAGATAAATTGGCGCCGCCCTGACTGACGGGAGCTTCGAAAGAATTGCCAAGTTTGCCGATAAATTCAGTTGATTGCGAGATTCTGGCCGCTTCAGTCATGACCGATTCCTTGGCTCTTGGCGCGCCGTATTTAATATTGCTTTCTACTGAGCCAGAAAACAAGACTCCGCGCTGTGGGACATAGCCAATCTTGGTGTAGAGATTTTCCAGTTTGTAATCACGGACATCGACACCATCAATTAGAATGTGTCCAGAGGTGACATCGTAAAAGCGAGGAATAAGATTGATCATTGTCGACTTGCCGCTACCGGTCGAGCCGATAATCGCCGTTGTTTGCCCAGGCTTAGCAGTAAAAGAGATGTCGTAAAGAACTGGAATGTCAGCGACAGGATAGGAAAAAGTGACGTTTTTAAATTCGACCAGCCCGCTCGATTTTGTCGGTTTGATCGGCTTGTCCGGATCCTTGATCTCTGGTTTGGTATTGATCACTGCCATGACACGTTTGATCGAGACTGAAGCACGCGGCACGATGATGAAGACGAAGGAGAACATCAGGAAGGCACCGATGATTTGCATGGCGTATTGCATAAAGGCGAGCATGTTGCCAATTTCCAGATTGTTGATTGAAACTAGCTTAGCGCCATACCAGATAATTCCAAGTGCAGCAAAGTTAAACAGCAGCATAAGTGCTGGAAACATCACCACCATCAGTCGGTTGACGAAAAGATTGGTGTCGGTCAGTGTGCGATTGGCATCATCAAATTTCTTTTCCTGAATCTTTTCATTGTTAAACGCTCGGATGACGCGTAGACCAGTCAGGTTCTCCCGGGTAACTAAGTTTAATTTATCAATCAGTTTTTGCAGTAATTGAAACCTTGGCATCGCGATCGAGAAAACTGTGATGATCAAACCAAGCATCAAGATGACAGCCAGGGCGATAATCCAGGATAAAGACGGGGCGGTGTGGTAGGCCTTGGCGACAGCGATCGCGCCCATCAGTGGTGCCTGGACGACCTGGCGCAAAACCATGATCAGAACCATCTGGATTTGCTGAATATCGTTGGTTGATCGAGTAATTAGTGATGAGGTCGAAAAACGATTGAACTCTGTCAGCGAAAAATCTTCAACTTTTGAAAATACTGCCGTTCGAACATCTTTGGCGAAGCCGGAGCCGATACGCGAGGCGTAGTAGTTGACTCCAATTGTAGCGATACCACCAAGGAGGGAGACACCAAGCATCAGCAACCCGGTGTGCCAGACGACGCTATTGTCTTGGGGCAAGATACCCTGGTTGATAATCTTGGCCATGTAGTCGGGGAGTTGCAATGTCGCCACAACATAGATAACTACAAGAACCAAAAAAGTGATGATCCAGAGCCAATATGGTTTTAAAAATTTGAGGATTTTGATCAAGTTTTTTCCTGGAGATTAAATTGTTCAATACTATAGAAGTTGCAATAAAATGGGGTCGCCCTCGGGTCTGATTGGTTACAGAACCCGAGGGGTACGGCTGTGACTGGCCATGGTGGTGGTCAGCGGGGAATGGTGCGGCGTTTTGCGATCGGTTCGTGACCGTCCCGATGGTGAACAGCCCATTTGAGACAGACAGTCCGAGTCTGCGTCGTAGGCGGGCAGGGGGCGTGAGGGTTGATGGTCCCTTCCGCCACCGCCAGTGCAAATCGGATATGGCCAGGAGCACTGAGACGCTGATCGATCTTCATCGGTCTTTCTCCTCAAACCAGAGCAAACAATATCACATTCTCAAGACTTGTTCAAATGCAACTTTTCTGGTAATATTATCTTCGTAATATTGGAAAAATATTGCGGTCGGTTTGGATCGGTAGCTCAATTTACCCCGCACTTATTGGGCCGCTAGCTCAATTGGCAGAGCAGAGGCCTCTTAAGCCTAAGGTTCCGGGTTCGAGTCCCGGGCGGCCCACCATCCTACGCCAAGGCTACGGATGGCAAGCCAAGACCCAATATAGTGCGGGGGCAGTGGTCCCACACCAGAACAAGTTCGGTATGGGGTAAACCTCTTAAGCCATTCGACTCACTTCGTTCGCTCATGGCAGGCCAGTACTTGTATTAAAGTAGACGGTTATTAAAGAAGGGGAGATGTATTATTTTTACGTTTTAGAATCGATATCAAAGGATTATTTGTATTACGGTTCAACGTCTGACCTTAGCAAAAGATTGCTTTACCATAACGAGAAAAAGGTTAAATCGACTAAGTACAATGCGCCGTATAAAATATTGTATTTTGAAAAATACAATACGTTGTCCGAAGCAAGAAAAAGAGAGTTTAATATTAAGAAAAATTGGGCTGCAAAGGCAGATTTAAAAAAGAAAATTTTTGGTAGCACCACCGCCTAGTCAGGGCGCCATCGTCTAGTGGTTAGGACACCACGCTTTCAATGTGGTAACCGGGGTTCGATTCCCCGTGGCGCTACCAAAAATTTTCTTTTAAAAACAGCTTTTTTCTCAAGCGGTTTGAATAAGTCACCACGTCCCCCAAAGGAGGATCTCCCTCCGGGAGGCTTTCAATGTGGTAACCGGGGTTCTCCGCCAGCTGGCGGATCCCCGTGAGGCTACCATGAAAAAATATACCATTTTTCGGTGTATTTTTTTGTTAGTAACTGCTTGCATTTCTGGCTAAAAAAATATATGATATTTTTGTGATTGCAGAGAATTATTTGACTTAAATTAATGAAAAAAACTTTCCCATATTGCAAAATTAAATCGAAGCTCGAAATCTGGCAGTATTAATCTGCGTATTTTGTCTATGGGAATCTGAAAGGTGAACAATGTTGGAATCAGTACTCGTAACACTAGTGGCGCTTATCGCTGGCGGTTTTTTGGGTTTTTATATCAACCGTTTGCGGGCCAAAAACAAGGTTAGTAATGCCGAGGTGCGGGCGGAAAAAGAAATCGAAGAGGCGAAGACAAAGGCCAAAGAGATCGTGCTTGAGGGGAAAAACGAAGCCCTAAAAGAGCGTGAGATTGCCCAGAAAGAACTGAGTGAGAAAAATCGTCAGTTGGAAAAAATTGAGAGTGACCTACGTCGACGCGAAGCTAGTGTCGACTCTCGTTATGATTCGATCGAGGTAAGTCGTAAGGATACAGAGAAAAAGCAAAAAGAAATCGAAGAGATCAAGCAAACCCTGCGTGATTTGCGAAAGAAACAGGAAGACAGTCTTGAGCGAATTGCAAAGATGACCAAGGATGATGCTAAGAAAGTTTTGCTCGACCTAGTCGAGAAAGAGGGCAAAGAAGATCTTGTCAAGAAAATCAAAGAAGTTGATGAATATGTTCGCGACTCAGCTGATGAGAAGGCCAAAGAAATTATTATAGTGGCGATGCAGCGAATCGCTGCCGAAACTGCCGCCGAATCGACGGTCAGCACAATTCAGATTCCAAACGACGAGATGAAGGGCCGAATCATTGGCCGAGAAGGTCGCAACATCCAGGCTTTTGAGAAAATCACTGGAGTCGATCTCATCATCGACGACACTCCAGATGCTGTCGTTATTTCCTCCTTTGATCCTGTTCGTCGCGAAGTTGCTAAGGTAACATTGGCCGAATTGGTCGGTGATGGCCGGATCCATCCTGCCCGCATCGAAGAAGCCTTCGAAAAAGCCAAGAAGCTTGTTGCCGCCGATATTAAAAAATCCGGTGAGGAAGCGGCTTATGAAGTCGGTGTGACTGGTTTGCCCGTCGAGATTTTGAAAGTTTTGGGACGGCTCAAGTACCGAACTTCTTTTGGTCAAAACCAACTTCAGCACGCGATTGAAGTTGCCCGTTTCTGTGCTTTACTTGCCGAAGAAATTGGTGCCAACGTCACACTGTCGAAGAAAGCAGGTCTTCTGCATGATCTTGGTAAGGCTGTTGACCATGAAGTTCCTGGTTCTCACGCTGTCATTTCCGCTGACATTATGCGCAAGTTTAATTTACCAAAAGATCTAATCCACGCTGTCGAAGCGCACCACGAAGATGTGCCGATGGAAACACCGGAAGCAGCAATCGTTCAGATTGCTGATGCTATTTCCTCAGCCCGACCGGGTGCGCGTCGTGAATCTTTCGAACTTCATATCAAGCGTCTTGAAGACCTCGAGCGAGTCTCAAATTCATTTCCTGGTGTTGAAAAAGCCTATGCGATCCAAGCTGGACGCGAGGTTCGTATTCTTGTTCGACCGGAGGAGGTCGATGATCTGACCTCGGCCAAGCTGGCCAAAGAAATTGCCAAAAAAGTCGAGGAAGAAGTCCAATATCCTGGACAGGTCAAGATTCAAGTTATCAGAGAGCTTCGGACAGTCGAATACGCAAAGTAGTCGCAAGTACCGAGGCACGAGTACCGAGTACTCGGAACTAGGAACTCGGAACTTGAAAAAGGTAGATTTAATATTGAAAATATTAGCAATTTAGAAAGCTAGTTTATGGGCGAGAACATTGTAAAAATACTATTTGTCGGTGATATTGTCGGCCGACCGGGGCGCAGAGCCGTGAGGGAGTATTTGTCTGCGCACAAAAAGGCTGATAAAATTGATTTTGTAATTGCCAATGGTGAAAATATGGCCGGTGGGCAAGGCTTCACCTTCGAAACATACCAAGATATGATCGATGCTGGTGTTGATTGGTTCACCTCCGGCAACCATGTTTGGGCCAAGGCCGACATTATTTCACATATCAAAGACGGTACGGCCAAAATTTTGCGACCAGCCAATTTTGATGACAATTCTCCAGGTGCTGGTGAAATTGAAATAAAAGTAAAAGGCACAAAAATCACCATTGTTAATTTGCTCGGCCGAGTTTTCATCCCGATATTGGTCAGTGATCCATTTGAGAAGGCTGGTGAAATTATTGATAATCATCCAGACTCAATTATTATTTTAGATTTTCACGCCGAGGCGACAAGCGAAAAGATTGCCATGGGCTACTATTTAGATGGTAAGGCGAGCGCGGTTTTCGGTACGCATACTCATGTTCAAACATCAGATGAAACTATTTTGCCAAAGGGGACAGCATATATCACAGACATAGGTATGACTGGGCCGAAGGAATCAGTTCTCGGTATTGAGAAAGATATTATTATAAAGCAGTTCTTGACAGGCACGTCTCAATCACATAAAGTAGCAAGTGGAGAGGCAATTTTCAGTGCAGTCTTAGTTGAGTTCGATATAAAAACTAAGAAAGCAGTCAGAATTGACCGAATTTTTGAGACGATAAATTAAATATACCTCTGAAAGGAGGTGGGGAAGACATGAATAAAAACGAGTTAATAATGGAAGTTGCTCGCAAGACCGGGCTTTCTCGCCGGGAATCAGAAGTCGGGGTTCAAACCATGCTTGATCTCATTGCCAAGAGCTTGGTGGAAGGTGAGAAGATCACCCTGACAGGTTTTGGAACGTTCGACGTCGGAGTGCGCCGTGAACGTGCCGGCGTCAATCCACGCAACGGTAAGCCGATCAAGATTCCGGCAACGAAGATGCCGCGTTTCAAGCCGAGCAAAAATCTCAAAGTTAAAGTTAAATAACTTCAACTAATTAAGCCGCCTTGAAGGTGGCTTTTTTAGCATTTAAGTGATATAAAATAGTTAGATGGGGTTTAAAATGCCAAATTCCAAACAGCTCTTCCCCTGAGACAGGGGAAGTTGGATGGGGTATGACTTTTTCTAAATTATCAAAACCATACCCCACCCAAACCTCCCCTTACTAAGGGGAGGAGTTTGCCCGCGTAGCTCAGTTGGATAGAGCAGCTCACTCCTAACGAGCAGGTCGCAGGTTCAATTCCTGCCGCGGGCACCATCTTGTTTCTATCAAATTTTGATAGAAACAAGATGGTGCGTTCTGAGGAATTGAAAGGCGGAGGCGCGACTGGCGCCGAGCCGGGGTCGCACAAAAATTCAACAGAATTTTATGAGTGACCAATTCCTGCCGCGGGTACCACGTAAAACCGAGCAGAGCGAGTGTTTTACGTGTCCCGTGAAGACGAAGTCTTTTTGCGGGATAGACATTCACCTTCAGGCTCGGTCACGTGGCACAGCCACCGTAAAACAAGCTCGGTCACGTGGCACAGCCATCATTTAAATATTTGACCGGAATATCGTTATGATAAAGTATGAAGATTTTGAAAAAATTGATGTTCGGATTGGGAGGATTATAAATGTCGAAGATACTTCGGGATTGAGAAATCCGTCATACAAAATGACGATTGATTTTGGACCGGAGATTGGGCGAAAAATTTCACTCGGTCAATATGTTTCCAATTATTCAAAAGCAGAATTGACCGGTAAATTAGTGATGTGTGTCGTTAATTTCGAACCAAAGAAAATTGGGCACTATCTTTCTGAGGCGCTAACCCTCGGTTTCAAGGATGAAAACGGCAGGGTCGTCTTGGCTGAGCCGGAGCGAGAAGTGTCACTTGGTGAAAAAATGTTTTAAAAGTGTTATAATTAAGTCTAGTATGTTGGAAGCCCCACTTCGCTTCCGCCAGCTGGCGGAGCTACGCGGGGCGCGACAATATTTATAATTAGTATGTTGCGGAGGCAAGATGTCTGAGAATCGAGTAAAACTCGAAATTTCATTTCTGACTATCGTCAAGGTTTTTCTGGTGGCGATTATGTTTGTCCTGCTCTACTGGGTTAGGGATATTTTACTGATGGTGTTTGTCTCCCTGATTTTGGCGGCGTCATTTCAGCCGATTGTCAAAACATGGTCACAAAAGATTGGCAAAACACTAGCAGTGCTGCTCTTGCTTGCAATCTTTCTCCTAATTATTACAGGTTTTTTCTATATGATTGTCCCTCTATTGGTTGATCAGATAAAGCAGATCGTTGCCGATTTTTTAGCATATGCTGATAAATTTATCGCTTTTCGGGACCATACTCCGTCTATCCAGAAATGGCTCGACTCCTTTTCGGCTACACTTTCAAACTCAGTTGGCAACGTAATCAATCTTACTCTTAGTGTAATCGGCGGTGTAGTTACTTTTTTCACCATAATTATCCTGACTGTTTATTTTTTGCTCGATGACAGATCATTCTCTGATTTAGGACAGAATGTTTTGACCAGCGAGAAAGCCGATGATTCACTGGTAGTATTAAAAAAGGTTTCAGTCAAACTTGGTAATTGGCTTCGGGGACAGCTTTTGCTCGGATTAATCATTGGAATTATTAGTTACATCGGGCTTATTTTGATGGAAGTACCTTACGCCCTGACACTAGCAGTGGTCTCCGGTGTCTTGGAAATAGTCCCGATTGTTGGACCATTCATTTCTGGAATAATCGCTGCTATCATCGCTTACTCAGTTTCGCCTATTTTGGCCGCTATCGTTGTGGTCTTTTACATCGTTATTCAGCAACTCGAAAACAATCTACTGGTACCTCAAATCATGCAAAAGGCAATTGGACTATCCCCAGCTATCATTATTGTCGGTATTTTGGTGATGGGTAAGCTGATGGGGATTATCGGTGCACTATTGGCCGTACCAATTATGGGAATTGTTTACGTTTTGTTTGAAGAGCGACGTGAGATTAAAGCAATTTTCTCAAAATGACAGCGGTAAAACCAACATCAATCTCAATCTCAAACAAGAAGGCTTATTTCGATTATCAGATTCTTGATTCTATAGAAGCGGGCATTGCTTTGGTCGGTCTGGAAATAAAAGCTTTGCGAGCAAAAAAAGTAAGTATTACGGGCTCATACGTCAAGATTATCAATGGTGAAGTTTTTTGGCTCGGTGGTAATTTCGATGTTCTCGACGGTGATCGTCAACGGACCCGAAAATTGCTACTACATTCTGCAGAAATTGATAAGCTTATCGGCAAGTCACAGGAAAAAGGTCTGGCTTTAGTGCCGCTGAAACTCTATATGAAGCGAGGCCGTGCCAAACTAGAAGTTGGTATTTGTAAAGGACTAAAGAAATACGACAAACGCGAGGTTATGAAGAAAAAAGACCTAGACAGAGATGCAGGGAGAGCTATTTGTTAGTTGTGTTCGAAATTTTTTCTAGGACTCGCAATTTTGCACTACGCGAGCGAGGGTTGTTTGTAGTTTCTTCTGCTGAGGGAATTATCGGTTTTTTGGTCAGAATTTTTATCTCCGGCACTAAACCGCAAATACAAGGCATTTCTGAGGGGCATTGGCAGGGGTGTGCAAGGAAACTAAATGTTTTTTTGACAATGCGGTCTTCAAGTGAGTGAAAAGAAATTACTGCTAGTCTGCCGCCGGGTCTCAAAACAGAAGCAAAATCCTTAATTGCTTGGTCAAGTCCATCTAATTCGCCGTTGACTTCAATTCGCAAAGCTTGGAATGTTTTGGTGGCGAAGTGAGTTTTTGATCGCATTTGAACTGATTTTGGAATTGATATGTCCAAGATATTGAGAAGGAGATGAATAGTTGTTATGGGTGTTTTTTTTCTAAATTCAATAATATTTTTTGCAATTATTCGGGCAAACTTTTCTTCACCATAATTAAATATAATTTGACTAAGTTGATTTTCCTTATAAAAGTTCAAAATTTTGGCAGCGGTCAAATCTCGAGTTTGGTCCATCCTCATATCGAGTAACTGAGTTGAATCCTGAAATGAAAAACCTCGATCTTTTTGGTCTAGTTGCATTGAAGAAACTCCAAGATCAAGTAGAGCGCCGTCAATTTTTTCAATATTTAATTCAACTAGAATTTTCTTTATCGATTTGAAATTGTTATGAACAAGTATGAAGTTTTTTGAATGTTTACTGACAGATAATTCCTTTTTTACCAAACCAAGTGCCTCTTCATCTGCATCTATGCCAATTATTTTCAATTTGTCTGAGATGTTTTCGAGTGACAAACTATGACCAGCCATCCCAAGTGTGCCGTCAACAAAAATACCAGCTTTTCCTTTTAGGTAGCTGAATTGGTCAAGTACTTCAGATTTTAAGACTGAGACATGTTTCATGTTCCTAATTCCTAATTCCTAATTCTGACAGTTTATCACAAAATTGCCAACCCTGCTATCTTGGTGTATCATTTTAGCATGGATGAAAAGGTAAATTTGATTTTAGCGCCTGAATTCGATGCTTTCTTTAGAATTTTTTTGAAAGCTCGGGGTGCTGATGTAAACTTAAAGAGCGGTAATGATAAGGTTATCGGTCCTGCTTTTGTGTACGAAAAAATTCGTTCGTCACTTGAATATGCTGAAGACCATTTGATTTTTAAAAACGCGATTGCACGCATCCTTTGGCGTCGCTACAATCTTGGTCTTGATCCGAAAGCCGATGGTCTGGTTGCTGACCTCATCGCTGAATTATCATGGGCTGACTATATTAATCCAGAGGGAATTACTAAACAGCAGACCGATTTGATGGTTAAAATTGTCGACCGTTATCTGGTTTTTTTGAAAAACGTTCGTTCTGGCCAAATGTCCAAGAAAAATCTGCAGAAGATGGCTGTCAATTGGTTATCCTGTGAAATCGAAAGACTCTTTAATCCCTCAGATGAAAAAGATATTTATCTTGACTATGTTTGTTCAGTTTTATCACAGAATTTTTCACCACCAAACGGTCGAGAAGTTTCGGACGAAGACAAAAATCAACTGCAGTTGGCAATTTACTCTCTTGTTTTGAAGCCAGATTATCATCTTCTCCAATTTTGGTTACTCTGTCGCGTCCACCCTGATTGGACAACAATGTCAAATGAAGAGATGAAAAAAATCGCTCGCAGTTTTGATCCGTATTATAATAAAATCAACAACATACTCAATTCCCCAAACCGCAGGCGATATTTTCAGTTTACCAAGATAAATATTGCACCATTTATCTTGCTCTATCAGGTGTTAAGCACAGAAAAAATTGATCTTGATAAGATTAGTCAAAACCCTCAACTCTTGCATAAGAGAGTTATGGAGGCTTACAGCCAGTCTGTCGTTGAGGCGCGGAAGAAGGTCTGGCGTGGCACGACGAGAGCATTAATATTCATCCTGCTTACAAAAGTATCTCTTGCCTTTATTATCGAAATTCCGTATGACAGGATCACATCTGGCGAAATTAATTATCTGACACTATTGATCAATATTCTCCTGCCACCATTTCTGATGTTGGTCGCAGGCACTTTTGTCAAATCACCATCGCAAAAAAACTACGCGATAGTATCTGACGCAGTTACTAAATTGCTGGCTACTAGTAAAGTTAGTGATAAGAAGTTTTCGCTAATCAGTAGAAAAGGCTCTATTGCGACAGATATTTTCAATTATATTTACCTCCTTTTTACGCTAACTGTCTTCGTCGGCACGATATGGCTGCTGGTGTTTCTTGGTTTCAATATTATTAGTATTATTTTATTTTTTCTATTTGTTTCTGCGGTTTCCTTTTTTTCCTTTAGAATCAGAAATATCGCGCTGGAACTTGCAATGAAGCGGACAAAAGACGACGCTTTGACCTCAACAGTGGAATTTGTTTTTCTACCCTTTATTCGGATGGGACGTTATTTGTCTGACAAAATTGCCGCTTTTAATCCATTTATCATCGCACTTGACTTCCTGATCGAGGCGCCGCTAAAAAGTATCTTGAAAATTACCAATATGTGGTTTAAGTTTGTAAATGCTAAGAAAGAAGATTTAGAATTATAACCCCTCTTAATTATCGGGGTAAAGGAGCTGAATGTTTGAAAATAAAAGTATTTTAATAGTTGATGATGACCCATCGCTTTTGGATATGTATGTCGAGCGAATAAAAGCCGAGGGAGCGATTGTCCTCGAAGCAAACAATGGTGAACAGGCGATCAAGGTTGCAAAAGAAGAACACCCGCAAATAATTTTGCTTGATATTATGATGCCAAAGACTAATGGTTTTGAGGTACTCAAGGATTTAAAATCTGATCCTGACACAGCCGAAATACCAATCGTTATCCTCACTGCACTTGCTGATGACCAGAAACGGCGACAGGCTTTTACCTTAGGTGCCGCTGATTTTATCGTCAAATCAGAAATTTTGCCGATCGATGTAGTCGAGAAGATGCGCAAAATCATAGCGCCAGATACAGAACTCAAATAAGTGTGACAACAATCTAGGTGTAAGTTTGTGGCTCAAATTAAATTAAAATAGGAAAGGAACAATGGCAATAATTATCGGTCTGGCGGCGCTAGTTTGTACTTTTTTGGGCGGATATTTTGCTTTGCGATTTAAGGACAAATTACACCTTATCTTGGGATTCAGTGCTGGGGCGGTCGTCGCTGTTGCATTCTTTGATCTATTGCCAGAATCAATTGAACTCGCAACGAAGACCTATGACATTAGCAGTGTCATGCTTTTGATTGCAGTTGGGTTTGTTTTGTTTATGATTATGGATCGTTTTTTTCTGCTGCATTTTCATAATGAAGAACATTGTGAAAATCCCAGTCATCGTGGACAATTTGGTGCGCTTACTCTTGCTCTTCACAGTTTTTTGGATGGTTTGGGTATCGGCTTAGCATTTAAGGTGTCACCTTCGATCGGTTGGGTTGTTGCGGCAGCCGTCTTGGCACATGATTTTTCTGATGGAATTAACACAGTAAATATGGTTTTGAAGAATTGTGGTAAACCAAAAGACGCCTTCAAATGGCTTGTGGTTGATGCTATTGCTCCAGCTCTTGGTGTTGCTTCAGCTTACCTTTTTACTGTCAGCGAATCAGTTCTTGGTTTGATCCTTGCTCTTTTCACCGGTTTTTTCTTTTACATCGGCGCAAGCGATTTGGTGCCAGAAAGCCATCATCGCCATCCTACTTTTCTAACGACCGTTATGACAATACTGGGAATGGTAGTAATTTACACTGCTATCCGTTTTGCTGGTTGAGAATTTTCAGATTAAATTCATTTTTTTTCGACGACGATAGTTGCGCTGGAGAGAACAGCGGCGAGTACTCCGACGGCGGCGAGAATTGGCGCAAGGACGATACCAACCACACCAGCGGTAACAGGAAACTCCATTACTGTTTCGCCTTTTTCGTTCTTGATAATAATCCGGCGAGCGTTGCCTTCTTCAATCAATTCTTTGATCTTATTGACAACATCTTTACCGCCCACCTTAAACGATTCTTCACTTGCCTTGTCTTTCTCTGACATTCTACTCCTTTTTTTAAATATTTATCCCCAGTAATTATATCAAATGATTTCAGTATTATGTTACAATAAAAACAGTAATAAATAATGAGGAGGGAGCTCATGAAGAAGGTTGCATGGGTGCTGGTAATTATCGGTGCCTTAAATTGGGGACTAGTCGGCTTCTTTGATTGGGATTTGGTTGCTAAGATTTTTGGTGATATGACGACATTGTCGAGAATCGTCTATGATCTGGTTGGACTGTCTGCACTCTACTTGCTCTTTGCTGGAAAAGAGACAAAATAGTTTTTTAGACAACATGTAAAAAAATGAGGATTCACTTGTGTGGGTTCTCATTTTGATTTTTAAATATAAAAGATGTACGCTAATTGTAGACAAGGATGGAGAAAAAAATGATAAAACACAGCTTAAAAACAGATGGTGATCAGTGTATTTTTTGTGAAATTGCCGCGGGCAAAATTTCAGCCGATTTAGTCTTTTGGTCTGATGACAACTTTATGGCCTTCTTGTCCATCGATCCGAATACAAAAGGTTTTTCCTGCGTCATCCCTAAAAAGCATTATGACAGTGATGTGCTGAAAATGCCGGATGAAGTTTTGGCACAATTCATCATAGCGACCAAGAAAGCCGCTGACATTTTAGAAAACTATTTCGACGATGTCGGACGTGTCGGTATTTTGGCGGAGGGCACCGGAATCAATCATGCCCACTTCAAACTTTTTCCGATGCACGGGACAGAATATTTCAAACGAGGAGAATGGCGCCAAACCTTGAGTGACAAAAAATTTTGGTTTGACAAATATGAAGGCTGGATTTCTTCCGGTAGCGGTCCGATGGCCGATTTTAGTCAACTAAAAGAATTGGCTAGTAATATTAGGAAATCATTAAACGGTTAATCAATTATTGTGTTGGAGGCGGCCTATCCGTAATAGCTAAAAAAGTCATTTGTGATAGAATTAACTTCTGTAAAAATAATGTGAAAGGAAATTTATGGACAAAAAAGAAAAAGAACTGCTAATCGGCGCATCCGTCGGTGCTCTGGCCGGTGTGATCGCTGGCTTGCTCTTTGCTCCGAAATCAGGCAAAGAAACTCAAGAAGATCTGAAAAAATACATGCATGAAATGAAGAACAAGATTGCCAAGGAGCTGGACAAGGCGGGCAAGGTGACTAAGGAAACCTACGAAAAGGTCGTTGACAAAATTGTGAAGGTGTATGAAGTCGAGAAAAAGATTACCCCCGCTGATGCCAAGGATATTCTGGCGAAGTTGAAAAATAATTTTGCCGAGGTGAAAAAAGCCCTAAAATAATTAGATTGGTAATCTGAGTTTTAACGCATATTCAAAAAGATTGCTTCCATGGCAATCTTTTTGAATATGTGCTATTGCGAATTTGTGAGCAATTGTGATAAGTTTGTGTTGTTTAAAAAATAATTTATGAAAAAGTATGAAAAAACAAACGCTGAAAACATATGGACCGATGTATATTGTTGTTGCAGCACTTCTTTGGGGTATAGATGGTGTCTTGCGTCGAAGTTTATATTCCTTAGCACCAAGCGTCATTGTTTTTTATGAACATCTGATTGGCGCGATTATTATCGCGCCAGCGACCATCATCGCCTTACAGAGAGAAAAAGTGACAAAAAAAGAATGGTTCATTCTTTTACTGATCGCTCTTTTTAGCGGAGTCATCGGCACCCTGATGTTTACGGCTGCTCTAGTAAAAGTCAATTATATTTCGATTTCCGTCGTTTTTTTACTCCAGAAACTCCAACCGATTTTTGCCATCGCTGCCGCAGTGATATTACTTAAGGAAAAAATCAATCGTCGTTATCTCGGCTGGGCAGTGCTTGCTTTTGTCGCCGCCTTTTTTGTCACTTTTAAGAACGGCCAAGTCAATCTTGCTACCGGTGAAGGTACTATCATTGCCGCCTTTCTGGCAGTTGGTGCAGCCTTTTTCTGGGGGTCATCTACCGCGTTGTCGAGGCTGACAGTTTTGAAAATTTCCAACACTTTGGCGACTGGTCTTCGGTTTGTTTTAACCGTACCGCTAGCATTACTTACAGTTTATATTTTAGGAAATTCTGCAGTTCTGGGGCAAATCACCACCTCGGAAATGACACGTTTTATGGTCATCGCTCTTTCGACCGGTATGGTGGCAATCTGGATTTATTACCGTGGTCTTCAGCACACAGAGGTTCGAGTAGCTACCTTTCTCGAACTAATATTTCCACTGACAGGGATTTTGGTTGATGTTTTCTATTATCACAATGTTCTGTCCTGGAGCCAATATTTGTCTGGCATCGTTTTGCTTTTTGCAGTATACCGGCTTTCACTTCTAAATCAAGCCATCATATATATATCAAAAGTCACCACCGGCTTCGGTCGCGGCGAGAAGATTGGGTTTCCAACCCTAAACCTAGTCATCCCCAGGAAATTTAATTTTAAGCATGGCATATATGCCGGCCGTGTCTGGATTGGCGGCAAAGCAATGCCGGCGGCAATTCATTACGGTCCGGTGCCAACTTACGAAAACAAAAAACCGTCCTTAGAAGTCTACCTGCTTGATTCGGTGTCGGCAGAAAACTTGAAAATAGTCAACTTTGAAATAAATCTATATTTGCGCGAGATTATCAAATTTGATGACGCCAAGAAACTCAGTGCCCAAATAGCCGAGGATGTGGCCATGATCAGAGCATTGCCGGAAAACGCGATTGCCTAGTATCTAGATTCGAACTATTTGCTCTCAATTTTTACCGAGGTCATTTTGTCGCCGACGGCGATTTTGCTGACGACGTCCATGCCGGTAGTAACTTGACCAAAGAGATTATAATTTTTTGGTAGTGTTGACTGGTCAGTTAAACAGATGAAGAACTGTGAGCCGTTCGTATTTGTTCCGGAGTTGGCCATTGCTACTGTGCCAGCTAGATAATCACCCACAACCGGCTCGTCCTCAAATTTATAGCCAGGATCGCCAGTGCCGTCTCCTTTTGGGTCGCCACCTTGGATGACGAAGTCAGGAACGACGCGGTGAAAGGTCAATCCATCGTAATATCCCTTTTCTACAAGATAGACGAAGTTGCTAACTGTTTTTGGCGCCTTGTCGGCATAAAGCTCAAATTCGATCGTTCCTTTGTCTGTCTCGATGACCGCTTTTTTGTTCTCAATTTGCTCAGCCGGTAGAACGCCTGGAAACTTCAAATCCGCCATAGTTTTCTCCTTACTGTTATCGTTGTTTTGATTAGTGTTTGATGTGACAGGCGGTGTTTTCTGTGTCGGCGCTTTGGCATCGTCATGCCAGACAAAATATCCAGCAGTGACAACGATTATGACAATTAAGATAAAATAAAACCTAGACATTAATTTCCTTAAGTGTTAATTGATTACCTTGCCATATTAGGCGGTTTTGATTTTACTGTCAAATCAAATGTTGAAATATTATCCGTACTAAACCAAAACCAGCCCCAGAAGAGGGCTGATTTTGATGAAAACATATAACAGTTATTTATTTTTGTTTTGCTTTCAGCAAATCATCGATGGTGTTGGGATCGAAGCCGATAACGACATCGTCGTTAATCCAGATTTGCGGCACACCCATATTGTGGGAACGGTTAAACATTTTCATCGCCATCTCTTGATCAGAAGCGACGTTGACGTCTTTGAATTCAATTTTTTTATCTTTTAGATAATCCTTGACCATCACACAATAAGGACAGGTCGGGGTTGAAAACACTGTAACTTTTTTCTCGCTCATTTTTCTCCTTAATTAAATTGTCCTAATAAATTACTGTTTGCAACTTACAATTTACCATTTAAATTATTTTTGCAGTTTTCAAAATTTCTTTGACTAAATTATATTTTTCATGACTGATCGAATAGTTTTTCCGAACGCCACATTTGACCTCTTCGAGAAAACCACGGACACGTAAGGACTTGATATGGTAGGAAAGCAAATCCTTTGACAGGCCAGTTTTTTCGATCAGATCACAGCCGCAAATATCTTCATCACACATAAAAATCTCTCTGAGAATCAGAAGTTTTTGCTCGTTGAAAGCAAAGATAATATCTTGGGTAATCGGTTTGATTTTTATTGACGATTTCATACTAGTTGGAATTAAATCCAAGTATTAAATAAAAATAGTTGAAATTAAATCCAACTATAGCGCAGGGAGAAACATTTGTCAAGTTTTAAATTTAGATCAATAATTTAGGATTTCTTTTTGGAGAAATTGAGTTTCATTGTCAATATCAAATCGCTAGAAAATATTTTGGCGGCGACGTAGACGAAGATCAAAAACATTACAAAAAGATAGAGCATTCCCCATAGGACGAAAGTGGTGTTTCCTGGTATAATATTTGGTGCTGCCAAGAAAATGTGTGAAAAGGGGATCGCGTAGAGAATTCCGCGAAGTAGCGGTGAAAGCTGATTGATATCAAGTAGAAGTGTCGCGAAGTAAGGTATCATCACCATGACCATCAGTGGAGTGATGACACTTTGAGCACTTTTAGCGTCCTCGGAAAAAGCGCCTAGAATCATCGCCATAGCCAAAGCAAGCAAGATCCCAAGGAATAAAATTACGCCTAGCTCGAGATATCCAGTGGCGCTCAGACTGAGTCCAAGAGAGTAAACTATTCCCGATACGTTGCCACCCGTAGTTGTGCTGCCGGTAGCTGCTGAGCCGATTCCGCCAATAAAGTTTTTCATACCGTGCATATAAATTCCTGCCATCAGTAGTGAAACGAGACCAGCAGCGATCATTTTGGCCGAAACTATCGTCTTGCGAGAAACCGGCAGACTGAGTAGAGTTTCGAGGGTTTTGTTTTCTTTTTCTGTTGCTACTGCTGTTGCGATCATTTGAGCGGCAAAGACAATCACAATGAACAGAATCACGGGCACAAAGTTTGTTTGCTGGCTGATGTATCCGAGGACCGCAGCAGAACTGCCCTCAACTGTTTTGCCGTTGGCTGAGACGAAGTTCGCTGCCAAGACAGGATTTTTCAGCTTTATGGGATTTGTTTCAGGAGAATTCAACTGAATTAGACCGTTGCTGACAGCATCATTTATCATCATAACAACGCTCGACAAAGTTGAAGATTTTTTCGAGGCAGATAAACTAAAATCCTTGAATGTAGAATATGTTTTGACAGTTGCGTTCGATTTGTTCAAGGCGCTCATACTGAAATCAGCCGGAATAATAACGCCAAGTGCGATCTGTCGCTTGTTCATTTCTGATACAAACTGTGCGTCATTGGTCGTCTTGGCCATGGTTATTTTTGCGATTTGTCCAGCGCTGCCGAGAGCGATTTTTGATAACTGTCCTGTGTCGTGGTCTAGTACCAAAACTTCGTCCTGAGCACTCGCTTGACTGGCCACTTGTTTGCCAGCAGTTTTACCAATAACAACAAAGACAACCATGATCAGTACAAACGGCACGATCATTTGTGGCGTCAACAGTTCGCGCAACTCTTTTTTAAGTAGAAGTAAAAACTTTTTCATATTTTGTCCTGTCATCCTCGGGTAGGCAACGCCATGACCTGGGGATCCAAAAAATTAATATAGATTCCCGATCATGTCGAGAATGACTTTAAGGTGCTATGTCTTTCTTAGCTTTAAAAACACTACCTCAAGGTTTTCAGCCTGATGTCTCTTTTTTAATTCTGCGATTGATCCAGTCTCGATAATTTTCCCCTGATCGATGATGGCAACGCGATCGGATAAATATTCTATTTCGAGCATGTTGTGACTGGAAACAAGCACGGTCATACCGCTCTTGGCGCAACTTTTGATAATATCGCGAATTTCGAGCGCGTTAATAACATCTAGGCCGCTGGTCGCTTCATCAAGGATGGCCAGCTTTGGCTCTTTCATCAGCGCTCTGGCTAGCATAACTTTGCGCGTCATTCCTTTCGAATAAGCACCAAGCTTGTCCTTGAGCCGACGGCCAAGACCACATATTTCAATAGCTCTTTCCAGATATTTTTTTTCATCAGCTTTGGTCTCAGCGTATAAGCCAGCCATAAACTGAAGATAGCCCCGCCCGGTCAGATTTTTATAAGCTCCTGCTTCCTCTGGTAAATAGCTAATCTTGTGGCGAGCAGCTTCTGGCTCCCTGACAACATCAACTCCGTCTATTATGATCGAGCCGTCTGTTGGCTGCAGGATCGAGGCCACCATTTTTAACGTCGTCGATTTGCCAGCACCGTTGGGTCCGATCAAAGCAAAAATCTCGCCTTGAGCAACACTAAAATTTATTCTTTTGACCGCGTCAAATTTGCCGTAAGACTTACAAAGATTTTTGACTTCTAGAATGTTTTTCATAAAGTGAAATTTATTTTAGGGCAAGAAGATTTTATCAAATAATGAAATTAAAAAGTACTAGCTTTCCCACATCCTCCTAGGGTAGGAGAAAAATCAACAGGCCCCATATTTTTTGTCGGTACACTATTATTTGTTTTATTTGAAACACTGTTGGCCATCTTGTTGAGCTGGTAAAAAACTACAGTTGACAATATCAGAAAGAAAACAGGAATAACTAAAAGCCACAAAGTTTTTTTGATTTTTGTGTGAAAGTAGAATGTGAAAAACAAAATTGAAATATAGAGCGAATAGGCGATAAAACCGAGATAATAATTATTGTACGTGACTATAGAAGAAAGAGCAGCAGAAAAAGGTATTATAAGCAGTAAGGCAAAAAATATAAATTTTGAGAAAAAATCAAAAACAGGAGTTTTCTTTAAAATAGCTCTGAAGATCAAACGAACTATTACAAACAACAATACCAAAATGATTGTAAAAAAAGTGTTTGACCATACACTACTGTAAACCCCATACATCAAAGGTGCTGCAGAAATACAGAAATGTCTTTTGGTCATTATTTATCCTAATTTTTTTGGTATTATTAAAACGCTGATATAATAATATCAAACTGTTAAGCGTTTGAAAAATGGCTGACCTGTATAAAATGAGTAAGTTCTATTGCGATGTTGTGTTAAATATAGGAGACTCCTGTGAATTCCTTATTCCAACCTGTTCAATTGTTTGCCGATTGGCTGACCTACACTGTTTTTGGATTGGACCATCAAACCCTGGTGGCTGATGGGGCCAACTTTTTCATTTACGATACGATCAAAATTTTCATAATGCTCTTGGTGATTATTTTTGTCGTAGCGATTATCCGCTCGTTTCTGCCACAAGAAAAAATCAGAAAAATTTTATCGCACAAACATCAATTTGTCGGCAATATCCTGGCGGCGCTCTTTGGCGTCATCGCTCCCTTCTGCACCTGCAGCGCGATCCCTCTCTTTCTTGGTTTTATAGAAGCTGGCGTTCCGCTCGGGGTGACTTTTTCATTTCTAGTCGCCTCGCCGATGGTCAACGAAATCGCTCTTGTTCTCCTCTGGGGATTGTTCGGCTGGAAGGTTGCTATCCTTTATATGACAAGTGGTCTACTGATTGCCATCTTTTCTGGTATCATAATCGGTCGGCTCAATGTTGAAAATTTAGTAGAGAGCTATGCTCTTACGTCGAAGAAAAATTTGAAAAATGATGCGGACCAGAGTTGGCGTGGTCGTTCTCACAGGGCTTGGAGCTATTCAGTCGGCGTTCTAAAAGATATTTGGCTCTATGTCGTCGTTGGTATCGGTATCGGCGCACTGATTCATGGCTTGATTCCGGCTGATGCTTTGGCAAAATATGCTGGTAGTAGCCAATGGTATTCGGTGCCAATTGCCGTCCTGATCGGTATCCCGCTTTATGCCAAGGAGGCTGCAGTCATCCCGCTTGTTTCAGTCCTGACCGAAAAAGGCGTTTCGATGGGAACGACACTGGCATTTATGATGTCAACAACCGGTCTGTCTTTGCCAGAATTTATGATTTTGAAAAAGGTGATGAAAACCAAGCTGATTGTTATTTTCGCCTCAATAGTTGGACTCGGCATTCTCTTTACTGGATATTTATTTAATTTTGTATTGAGGTAGTCAAAAATAAAGTTATATCCTATAATAGTAATGTATGGAGGAAACAGAACTAAAATCGGAGGGGAAATATCAGAATCGGAAAAAACCGCTGATTATTTTGGTGATTGTTGTTGTTGTCGCTATAGTAGTTGTCGCTGCTCAGAAAATAAAGCGCGGCCACTCTGATCAAGGTTCAAATTCAGATACTGGAAACCAGCTCGCACTCTCATCTGATCCAGCGATCGCGGCTGGTCAAGACCTGAGTGGTAATCGGTGCGAGGGGACAGAGAAACCATTGTTGACGAATTTACCGATGAATGAATCTGACTTCGCCTTTATCCTGCCCTATGGCATGACGATCGGAGCTCACGTCACACCAATCGATCATCAGTACTTTTCGCCGACGGTCTTCAATTCTCCTCGCGACACCTATCCAGTTTTTGCGATGGCTGATGCCACGATTGTTAACATCGAACCACGGAAAACCGATCGAGGCACAGAGTACAGAATGGTTTTTTCGATTTCATGTAAACTTTTTTATTATTACGACCTTGTCACCAGTCTCGATCCCAGTCTTATGACTTTGTGGCAAGAAGCTCAAAACAAGAGTCGACCGTTCTTGCATTCTGTTAAAGCAGGCGAGGAAATAGGCCGGATTGGTGGCCAGACTCTGGATTTTGCTGTCTGGGATATGGATAAAAATCTGAGTGGCTTTGTAGAGCCGGAACACTATATCTCTGAATCGTGGAAAATTCATACTGTGGACCCACTTGATTACTATACAGACGACCTGAAGACAAAAGTATTATCAAAATATCTTCGCACGACTGAACCAAGAAGCGGCAAGATTGATTATGACATTGATGGTAAATTAGTCGGTACCTGGTTTTTACAGGGGACAAATGGGTATAAAGGGGTAAACCAAAGTAATTATTGGGTCGGACATCTTTCTGTTGCTTATGACTATCTTGACCCCGCCAGCATTGTTATTTCGACCGGCGATTATGGTGGCGAGGCGATGCAGTTTGGAGTTTCCGGTAATACACCGGATCCTGCCAGTGTTGATGTGACCAGTGGTATGATAAAGTATGAACTTGTCCAACAAGACTGGGCTGATAGCAGCGGACAGAAATGGGATCGGTCCAAGTTGACTCCGGGGATCAGAGCGAAAAACCCAACTGGTGTTTTAGGGGTGGCGCTGTTCCAATTGCAGTCCGATGGCACATTAAAAGCAGAATTTTTTCCGAGCAAAACTGGTGCGCAAGTCAGTAGCTTTGATAACAATGCTGAAATTTTTGAGAGATAATTAAATGGAGGGGATATGGAAGAACAAAATCAGGTTGACGCGGTAACTCTACCAGCGCAAACCAAAAAGTCCAAAGGTTGGCTGTGGGTTTCTGTTTTGCTAATTTTAATTATTGGCGGTTATTTTATTTGGCAACAGTACTCTAGTAAGAGCGATTCAGATACAGATACTGTGGTAGAAGATACTGCGACGGTGCCATCGACAAACTCCACAAATACAAGCTCGACAGCGTCTACGGCATTTCTCGCCGATACACCGATATCCGACCCAAGTCTCAACTGGTCAACAATGAATCAGGGGCCGTATGCTGACAAAGTCTCATATGCGACTAGTACTGATCTACTAAACTGGACTGATTCTGGTACAACTCTTGCCAGCCATGCCAGTGTTCCTGACGCGATTATTAAGGACGGTACGATCTATGCATATTTTGTCGATGTCACGACCGACGGCTATCCAGAAAAACTCGGATTAATTACGTCGACTGATGATGGAAAGACTTAGAGCGACAAGCAGTTTGTCGAATTTCAGGGCATTGACGGCAAAGTGCCGGTCGATCCCAATCCATATTTGCTATCTGATGGTCGCATCAGACTTTATTATTTCGACATAGGTGAAGCACGATCGATGATGGGAAGCAAGCCAGCAACGCCGCCAACAAACAAAATTTACTCAGCAATCTCGACTGACGGCATTCATTTTACTGCTGAGGATGGTGTTCGCTTTGAACAACAAGAAATTTTTGATCCGAATGTAATCAAAGTTGGTGACACTTGGCGACTCTATGTCGGTACTGGTTCAAATAAGGTTTTGTCAGCAACTTCCTCTGATGGGCTAACATTCACTTACGAGGGTGTCGCAGTTGATGGCGGAGCTGTCCCAGATGTTTATTACACTGGTGAGGAATATATTCTCTACACCGCTGGCATAGACATCTACACATCGACTGACGGTAAAACATTTACATCGACGAACAACAGTTTTCGCTCATCGGCTGGCATGGTGACTGCAGATCCGGGAGTAATCAAACTTAGCGACGGTACATATCTAATGGTTTACAAAACGAAATAGCATTTAGTTCTATTACAAAAGTAGAATGATTGTCCGTCTAGCTTGTGTTGGGGGCTATTGTTTCCACTTTAGTTTTTGATTGTCCAGAATTAACGATTGTGATACACTTCCTCTTCTGATCAAGAATTTTCAGATTATGAAAAAAGACAAATATCTCAGAGCTCGGGGTGGGACTGCTCACATGATCAATGTGAATTGTGCGGTGTGCAAAAAAAGAGTACTTTTTTATTGTGGCGAAGTTTGGTGGAGGTGGCCGGAGTTGCACCGGCGTCCAAAAGGTTAAAAATATATCATCTACAAGTTTGTTCTCATTCGATTTGTTCGAGCGAAGATTGGAACGAGATCAAGAAACTTTTGCTCTATCGTGAGTAATACTTATTCATACTTCCTAGCGAATAAAGTATGCCGCATTTCGAATATGACACCTGCAACCCTTCGTCGAAAAGCAAAGGACAGATGGCTAAAGCGTTTAGGCTAAAGCTGGCGCAAAGGAGAGGGACGCAAAAGCGTTCTTCACTTTGCTAACAAGTGTATTTGCACTTGAAATTTGCCGGCACTTTGAAGCGACCGAGCTTACTTACTTGCGATATATTTTTAAAGTACCTTCTGTCGAAGCTAATACACCCCCAAGGCGGCCTGCGGCCTTCAAATCCTAAGTCCTAAATTCTGAACTCTAAAAAATTGGATTTGCTGTTGGGAACGATTAGAATCGACAATTTTCAATGATGTCGGGAATCACTAGAATAATATTTTTTTTGCGGCTTGCATCAAATATACACTTATTCACCACTGTTGTGTAATTGTCATCCTGAGCCAATGTAGTTTGGAGGCGAAGGATCTAGAGAGACCTGTCCTGAGTGAAGTCGAACGGATTCTTCGTTACCTCAGAATGACACTTCGATCCGAATTACACAACACTGACACTTATTCATATTATATCAATTTTTACATACTAATGTTTCAATAGCGAGGGGGACGGTTGTTCACCTATCCGTCCCCCTCGCACGACTCTTTCCGGCTGGTGGCCGGAGAAAGGAAGGCTAGTTGGTCACGATGACACAGTGTCCGTCTTTGATCTCGAGGCGGTAACCCTTTCGGGCGACATACTCCTCGAGCCAGTTGCAGAGATCTTCCTTTTCGGTCTGACTGAGATCAGACCAGAAGAACCCGCCGCCATACGTTCGGAGTATGGCATCATCGACATCAACCTGCGTCACATCCTGTGTCACTCCGTCGAGGTTGTCACTCTCGATGAAGTAGCAGATCGCATCCATGTCTGGCTTCGCGATCTGTAGCACGGCCGTCTCCTTTCAGTCGGTCAGGATGATGCACTTCTCTTCCGTCCGCTGGATGATCAGCTCATGAGGTGAAGCGAACTCCGTCACGATCGTCCCAAGACGATTCTGGTCGTCGTCACTCAGTTCGGCCCATTCATAGCCGAAGATGTCGAGGACGTCGTCGACATCGAACTCGACACGATTCCCGGTGTCGATGATCTGGTCGACCAGACCACCGAGCTTGAAGAATCGCTCGAGATTCAACCAATTGATCAGTACTTGCGGCATCTGCCGCCTCCTTTCACCTATTCAAATAGTAACATAAAAAATGAGATGTGTCAATTGAGACGAGGCGGAATTTTATATAAAAACAAAGAATGGTAGAATAAATCCATGCATACATTTCTCTATTTTATTGTTTACATAATTCTTCTCTTTTTGCTCTGGATAATCTTCTGGCAAAGCTCTCTTCTCATCGCCGCTGTGACCGGTTCGCCGATCGTTTATTCAAATCCGATTGCAATCAGAGACTCTCTTCACTTAGCGAAATTAAAAAAAGGGGAGATGGTCGTCGATCTTGGTTGTGGCAGTGGTCGAGCACTGATCGTTGCTGCTAGAGAATTTGGCGCCAAGGGTATCGGTGTCGATCGATCACTTTTTTGCGTTCTCAAGGCGCGACTAAATGTCTATTTAGCCGGCCAATCAGGTAATATTAAAATTTATCGCAAATCATTTGAAACGGCCGAAAGAGAAATAAAGCAGGCCGACGTGATCTATCTTTACCTTCTGCCTTCGACGCTGGAGCAGATTGAACAATGGTTTTTCGATGTTGTTCCGGCTAAATCTCGGGTCGTCTCACTCGCCTTTGAGTTTGTAGCACACAAGTCAGCTGCGGAAGACAAGACAATTACTTTGGGCAAAGAGACAAAAGCCAGACTTTATCTCAAATAAAGTCTTAAAAAAATAGTGGGTCTTGACAAAATGTAAAGTTTACTTTACATTTTTAGTATGGATGATAAAGAATTTTCAATTGAGAACCGAGTTAGGGATCTGCGCAAGAGCAGAAAATTGAGTCAGGAAGATTTGGCTGATGCTCTTGGTATTTCTCGCCAATCAATCATTTCGCTTGAGACTGGCAAAACGATGCCATCTTTACCGCTAGCGGTAGCGATTTGTCAATTTTTTGATTCTGCTTTTGAAGAGATGTTTGAGTTTGAACGGGAGATTGACGAAGTTATAAGTAATAATATTAAAATTAATATTTCCGATTCGACTCGGGAAGCTGAGACAGAATCGGGGAAGGAGACAAAAATGGAAATTCAACCATGGAGACCATTTCGTGAGGCCGTTTCCTTGCATGATGCAATGGATCGGCTGTTTGAGGACAGTATTATCACACCAGCTAGATCTGGGGGTGGTATGCCCAAGATCGATATTCAGGACAAGGGCCACAATATAGTTGTAAAAGCCGAGCTACCTGGTGTCGATGAAGAAGATATCAGTCTGGAAATTCTCGACAATGTCATGACGATTTCTGGCGAGAAAAAAGAGGAAAAAGAGGAGTCTGATGAGAAGACGGGCTACTTTTATAAAGAGAGCCACTCAGGTGTCTTTTCCCGTAGTTTCACTCTACCCGCTGACGTCAGAGCTGAGGACGCAGTTGCCGACGTGAAGAAAGGCATACTCGTCATTACCGTGCCGAAGATCGAGCCAAAGAAGGCTAAGAAGATTGAGATCAAAAAGAAATAAGCTAGTAAAGTAAAAAGTTTGTAAAGTTCATAAAGTTGAAAGACTTGAGACAAAAAATCCCCCGTCTGATGAGAGGGGATTTTTTGTTATTACCAATTTTTAATTTTACAATCCCTGTTTTTGCAACGGCCGTTGCAAAAACAGGGATTGTGTTGACTATTTGATATCCTTTTCATCCCACTCAAGAAGAAACTCGTTCAGATATTCAATGATAATCTTACACTTAATTGTTTTATCGATATATTGCTTCATTTGGATAATGTATATACCAAGAAACTTGGTGGGCGTTACTGGACTCGAACCAATGACCCCTGCAATGTGAATGCAGTGCTCTACCGCTGAGCTAAGCGGCCATGCTATTTATGAACTTTCTAATAGCATATCACTATATGAACAAGATATTAGATCGTTTTTTGAAATCGTGAACAAGTCAAGGTATTTCTGACACTGTTTACGCAAGTTGTCTTCACTGATAATTCCTTCTTGGTCGATTGCCTCAATTTCAACAAAAGTACCCAAATTTTTTACTGTATCAATATGAAATTTGACGTTGTCAATAAAATATATTTCTCGTTTTTTATCAACAATTACCAAGGTTTCAATTGATTTAATCAAAATTTCTTTCAATGAAGGGTCAGGGTCAGTTTTATATAAAGTAACTTTTGACATTTTCGGGCCATTCTCATTTTTCCTGTCGTAATAGATTAGAAAATTTTCAATATTTCCCTCACGCAGTTTTAGTCGACCGCTGTTTACCTTAAAATACGTATCAATTTGATGATCTGTGCCATTGAAATTTGCTCGTTTAGATTTCAAAACAGACCGGATTTTTTTGTGATCAGTGCACCTTGCTTTGATTTCAATATTAGTATGTTTCATATCATGTATATTACTAAATAGCACTAAACAAAAATATCGTGGTGGCCGCTACTGGATTTGAACCAGTGGCATCTGCAATGTGAATGCAGCGCTCTACCGCTGAGCTAAGCGGCCACAGTTCCATTTTTGATAATACTAGTTTATGATAGATTTGTGAATACAAGATTTCCAAAAGTTATCGAGGCAGCGGAGGAGGCTGGAGAAATTATCCGGCGGTATTTTGGCGAGCTTTTGGAAGTTGAGGAAAAAACGATGGCGGCAGACTTTCGGACAAAGGCTGATGTCGATGCAGAGGCAAAGATTCTGGAGATCTTAGCAAAAGAATATCCCGACTATGGCATTTTATCAGAAGAGACTGGTCACAACGGTCAAAAGTCGGAATTTCAATTCGTTATCGACCCACTTGATGGCACAAATAACTTTTCCCTTGGAATCCCAAATTTTTCAGTTTCGATAGCACTTCAGCAAAATGAGAGGACCATTTTTGGTGTTATTCACCAACCGATTACAATGGAAACTTACTGGGCGGAATTAGGACGTGGTGCTTGGAACAATAGTAAAAAATTAAGTGTGAATTCTGAAAATAAATTGCCAAAATCAACACTTTTTTCCTGCGTCGGCTATGACAACAATCTCAAAGAACGTCAGATTTTACGATATAATCTTTCTGGTCCAAAGGCGCAGGGTCTGAAGCGTTGGGCTGAGAATTGGGCTGTCGCAATGGACTGTTGCCTTGTCGCTGACGGTAGAGCAGAAATTATGGTAATGAAGGGTCTTGAGTTGCATGATTTTGCTGCTGGAAAATTGATTGCGAAAGAAGCTGGGGCGAGATCAACTGATTTATCTGGTGAAAAAGATGACGACCAGTCGACAGCGTTTATCTTGAGCAATGGCACCTCTGTACATGAGCAAGTTTTGAGTGCAATCAAACTGACACATTACGATCGATAAGGCATTAAAAAAACTGATGGCCGTGCCATCCGTAGCCTGATAAGGCGAAGGATGGTGGGGCTGGGCAGACTCGAACTGCAGACCTCTTCGATGTCAACGAAGCGCTCTAACCAACTGAGCTACAGCCCCATTCATCAGTTTTTTGAATGGACAGGATTATTTTAGCAAAATTGGGGGCTACTTTCAATGCGTCAGGAAGAAAATGTAATTTTCAGTCCCCAAAATAACAACGGCCGTTGTAAAATATGGGATTGAATTTATGAAAATAAATGCACTTGACCATTTATAAAGTCAGAAGGACCGTCGAGGTATTATATTTGCAAAACAATTCCTTTATAATTTGATTTATGGAGATAAAGGTCAAAAAAATCGATCCGACAGCTAAATTACCCAGTTTTGCGCACGCTGATGATGCCGGGCTGGATTTATATAGTCGCAAGGAATATGTCGTCAAACCAGACAACCAAGTTTATAAAATTGATACTGGCATCGCCTTTGAAATTCCGACTGGCTTTGTCGGGCTGATCTGGGACAAGAGTGGTATTTCCCTCAAGGGAATCAAAACTGTCGGTGGTGTGATCGATGCTGGTTATCGCGGCGAAGTCACTGCCAGTGTTATTAATCTCAGTAAATCTGACTATGTTGTGAACGCTGGCGACAAAATTGCGCAGATACTGATTCAAAAAGTCGAACATCCGGAAATCGTTCAAGTAGACGAATTGAGCAACAGCAAACGCGGAGTGAACCGATACGGGTCAACGGGGAAGTAGCTTATCAGCTCATCAGTTTGTCAGCTGGTAAGCTAATCAGTTTAAAACAATGGAACAATCAAACCCTATTCCGCCAAAGCTACGAGGGGCAGGTAGAATTAAGAATTAAACCAAAACAATGCAACAATGCAACAATCGAACAATTGAACAATTGAACCCCACTTCGCCCGTTGGGTTACGAGGGGCAGGCAACAAAACAATTGGGCATTTTATCGTCATCGATGGTTCAGACGGCGCGGGGAAGAAGACACAGTCTGATTTGTTGATAACCAGATTGAAAAAAGATGGTCACAAAATTGCCGCTTATGATTTTCCGGTTTACGATTCCTTTTTCGGCAAGATGATTGGCCGATATCTGAACGGTGAGTTTGGACAGGCAGATGAAGTCGATCCCTATTTGGTCTCGGTTCTTTATGCAGGTGATCGTTGGCAAGCGAGTCAGGAAATCAAAAACGATTTAGACGCTGGTAAAGTTGTCATTGCCAATCGCTACATCCAGTCAAATATGGCTTACCAGACAGCAAAATTCAAGACAAAAGCAGAAAAAGATAAATATCTAAAATGGTTGTCTGAATTGGAATTTCAAATTTATCAAATTCCAAAGCCAGATCTTGTTATTTATCTCTATGTTCCATTCCGAATAAGCCAAGCACTCGTTGATAAAAAAGCCAAAAGGTCATACACTAATCTTGTGCGCGACATCCATGAAAAGGATGCTGACTTTTTGTCGCGTGTCGAAAAGTCATATTTAATGCTGGCGGAAAAATATCCAGAGTGGCGCAAAATTGACTGCGTCGAAAACGGTCAGATAATGTTGATTGATGAAATTGCAAAAAAGGTTTATTCGCTAGTAAAAAAAGAATTGAAATGATTAGAGATAAATGACAATTTATTTCTGTGTCATTCCCGCGGAGGCGGGAATCTAGGCAGGATAAATGCAACCAAACTTCCTGGATCCCAGATCTCAAGCCACAGTCTGGGATGACAGGATAAAACAAGGAGTTAGCTATGTCTCTTAAAACAACCGATTCCAAAATATTCAATTTAATCAAATCCGAAGAAAAAAGACAAAAGGAAACTATCTGTCTGATTGCCTCAGAAAATTATTGTTCAGCCGCGGTGCGAGAGGCGATTGGTTCAGTCCTGACAAATAAATACTCCGAGGGCTATCCTCATAAAAGGTATTACGCTGGGCAAATTAATGCCGACCAGATTGAAGAAATAGCCAAAGAACGAGCTCTGAAAATGTTTGGTCTCAGCGATGAGAAATGGCACGCCAATGTCCAACCATACTCTGGGTCGCCGGCCAATGCGGAAATATATTTAGCATTACTCGAGTTTGGAGATACTGTCATGGGGATGAGACTCGACCAAGGTGGCCATATCACCCATGGTTTGCCGATCAGTTTTTCCGGTCGTGCCTACAAATTTGTCTCCTACGGGGTCGATCCCAAAACCGAAAAGCTTGATTATGACGAAATTTTGAAAATCGCCAAGGAGTGTAAGCCGAAATTGATCGTTTGTGGCGCGACCGCATACTCACGAATTATTGATTTCAAAAAATTTCGCGAAATTGCCGACGCTGTCGGCGCATTGCTTTTGGCCGACATTTCTCACATTGCTGGCCTGATTGTTGGCGGTGCCCACCCATCTTGCTTTCCATATGCTGACATTGCCATGACGACGACTCACAAAACTTTGCGAGGTCCTAGAAGTGCGATTATTATTTGCAAGACCGAGCTAGCCGAAAAGATCGACAAGGCAGTTTTCCCCGGGTTTCAAGGCGGTCCACACGATCACATCACTGCGGCTAAAGCAGTCTGTTTTGCCGAGGCGATGACTGCAAGTTTCAAAAAATATTCTGCGAATATTGTCAAAAACTGTCAAGCTCTGGCCAAGGAATTACAAAAAGGTGGTTTACGGATCGTTTCTGGTGGTACCGATAACCACCTTGTCTTAGTTGACCTGCGCCCGCTAAAAATTACAGGCAAAATCGCCCAACTAGCCCTAGAAGAAGTCGGCATTGTTGTGAATAAAAACACAATTCCAAACGATCCAGAGAAGCCATTTGTCACTTCAGGATTACGTTTGGGTGCTGCCGCCATCACGACGCGAGGCATGGCGGAAGGTGAGATGCAGAAGATTGCTAGTTTAATCGTCCGCACTTTGGAAAAGTATGACGATATCACACATAAGAAAAAAATCGCTAGTGAGGTGAAAAAATTAGCAACAGCTTTTCCGGTACCAAATTAAATTTGGAGGCAAGATGAAGCAGTATCATGATTTACTAAAGAAAATTATGGCTGAGGGTAGTGATCGTGCTGATCGGACAGGTGTTGGGACGAGAGGAATCTTTGGTCATCAGATGCGAATGGATCTTTCGAAAGGTTTTCCACTGCTGACGACTAAAAAAGTTTTTATCCGTGGCATTATCGTTGAATTGCTCTGGTTCTTGACTGGAGACACTAATATCAGGCCATTGGTCGAGCAAAATGTTCATATTTGGGATGATTGGCCATACGCTGTATATAAAAGTAGTAAAGCATTTAGCGGCGAATCACAAGCTGAATTTATCGAGAAGATTGTTACTGATGATATTTTTGCCAGGAAATGGGGTGACCTTGGACCGGTTTATGGCAAACAATGGCGCCGTTGGGAGATGAAAGACGGCAAAACTTTTGACCAAATTGCCTGGGTTATCGACGAGATCAAAAAAACACCATACTCTCGTCGGCTCCTCGTCAGCGGTTGGAATGTTGGTGAGATACAGGGCCTAGTCAAGGGAACTAATTCAGCACCACCGCTATGTCACTCACTTTTTCAGTTTTATGTCGACGGCGACAAGTTATCTTGTCAACTATATCAAAGATCAGCGGACTCATTTCTCGGAGTGCCGTTCAACATTGCTTCATATTCTCTTCTGACGATGATGATCGCTCAAGTCACCGGCTACAAACCGGGTGAATTTATTCACACTTTTGGTGATGTTCATATTTATAAGAACCATTTTGACCAGGTCAAACTTCAACTTTCCCGTAAACCGAAGAAATTACCGACGATAAAGCTAAATCCCAAAGTCAAAAACATCGATGATTTTAAGTATGAAGATTTCACACTGGAAAATTACGATCCAGAGCCAGGAATCAAAGCACCGATCGCGGTTTAAACAAGCAGTAAGCTTTTAAGCAGTAAACAATCAGTTAAACATGAAAAAGAAACCACGAATTAGCATAATTGTTGCCATTGCCGAGAACCGGGCGATTGGCAAGAACAATCAATTGCTCTGGGATATTCCAGAGGATTTGGCACATTTCAAGGAGAAAACACTTGGTCATCCGGTCATTATGGGAGAGCGGACATATCGTTCGATCGGTCGACTACTGCCCAAGCGCGCCAATATTATTTTGACAATGGATCAAAATTTTAAATGTGATGGTGCTCAGATTGCTCATTCGCTCGAGGAAGCATTTGAAACAGCCGCAAAATATGACGAAGAGGAAATTTTTGTGATCGGTGGTGGCATGGTCTATAAATCAGCTCTTCCATTTGCTGATAAATTGTACTTAACTATAGTTGACGGTGATTTCGACGCGGATGTCTATTTTCCCGAGTATGATAAAATATTCACCAAGGTGATCAGCGAAGAAAGCCACGATAATGGCAAAAACAAATTTAAATTTTTAGAACTTGTAAAGGAGTAGGATGATTATCGGAGTCACCGGCTGGTTTGCCTCAGGAAAGGATACGGTCGCAGATTATCTCAAGGAAAAAGGCCTTCAATCAATCTCTCTTTCTGATATTTTGCGAGAAAAATTACGCGAGGAGGGGATTGAAGTCATCCGCGAAAATCTACTGAAAAAAGGCAACGAACTTAGAGAAAAACACGGCACAGGTCATCTGGCCGAGCTGGCGCTAGCAAGAATTAAGAAAGTAGGAGGAAAAAATTGGATTATTCCTTCTGTTCGGCAAGTTGGTGAGATCGAGGAACTCAGAAAGAGCAACGAATTTGTCTTGTGGGAGATCTACGCACCGATTGAGATTCGTTTCGACAGAATGAGAAAGAGAGATAAAAATGGTGAAGACGACGCGATAGATACCATAGAAGAGTTTAAAAAACGTGAACAGCTGGAAACATCTGGTAAAAAAAATGCTCCACAGCTTGATTTGGTAATTCCGATGGCTGATATTATTGTAGATAATTCCGGTACATTTGAAAAACTTTATACAAAAATAGACAAATTAATCTCGGAGGTCAAATGAGCCCAGAATCTGGTCGAAAGACTAAAGACAAAGGACAAAAGCCAGATGGTGTCACGGATTACAAACGACCGACATGGGATGAATATTTTATGGAGGTGATGGAAACTGTTTCCAAGCGGGCAACTTGCGAGCGTGGTCGGAGTGGTTGCGTCATTGTTAAAGACAAGCAAATTGTAGCTACTGGTTATGTTGGTTCGGCGCCAGGGGACGATCATTGTGATGAAGTCGGGCATCTTTATCAGGAGCGATTAAATCCTGATGGGACAACATCAAACCATTGTGTTCGTACAATTCACGCTGAACAAAATGCGATCTGCCAAGCTGCCAAGAAGGGCGCCTCTATCGACGGAGGAACACTTTATTGTCGGATGACTCCATGTGCAGTTTGTGCTAAAATGATTGTTAGTTGTGGGATTAAGAGAGTGGTGGCACAACGTAAATATCATGATGGAAAACTTTCGGAAGATTTATTCGAAAAATGTGGTGTCGACCTTGAATATATTTATAACGAGATGCAAGAATACAATAATCAAAGCGGATTCAAAATAAAATAACCCCGTTTACTTAATTTGATTATTTGTGGTATAGTAGTTAATAAGATAATGATCCAAGCTGTTGATCGGGCTACCACCCCGGGAGGCTTGGCGCAGACCGAAGCGAATCGGTAGATTAAGACCCAATCGAGATGGAACCAGCCGATCCTTCGGCTTCTCGAGCCTTTGGGTCTTTTTTGATCAAAAAATTTTATATTGGAGTAAAAATGGATACCAAAAAAATTACAATCGAAACGAGAAAAGCGGAATTAATTGTCCGCGAAGCAGAGCAGTCTGACGCAAAAATAATAGCTGATCTTTCGATTCAGCTTGATCACGAACTAAGTCAAGCTGAGGCCAAAAAACACATCCAAAATATTTCCAAAGTCAAAGATCAGGAGATTTTTGTTGTCGAGGACACAGGATTTAAGGTGCTGGGTTTTGTCAACGTGACGGCACATTATGAAATGCTATCTGGTGTTCAAGCTAGACTTGGTGGGCTTGTCATTGACAAAAACGCCAGAGGTATCGGATTGGGACGAACACTTATGCAAACGGCAGAGAAATGGGCTAAGCAAAAAGGTTCGAAAACAATGAAAGTCAATTCCAATGTTGTTCGGACAGATTCTCATAAGTTTTATGAAAAAATGGGATACAAAAAATATAAACATCAAGTAGTGTTCAAAAAAACATTATAATAAATAAATTTTTTATCCTTTTGACTAACGATCGTTAGTCAAAAGGATAAAAACAAGAGAAGAGTAATAAGTAATAAGCAATAAACAGGACTTACACAAAATCCTCGTAGATCACGCTTCAGCGTGCTGGGATTGCACACAACTAAATTGTTTAATCCAGCTCTAACAAGCTAAAGCTTGCGCTACGGTGCGTAAGTTCTGTAATAAATTAAAATTTTATAACTGAAAGGAAAAAATGAACAAAGAAAAAGAAAATATTGATATTATGATGGCGAGGCACTCGCTCAGCCACGTTATGGCGATGGCTGTTTTGAAATTATTTCCGGAGGCAAAGTTGGCGATCGGTCCGGCAATTGAAAATGGATTTTATTATGATTTTGATTTATCAAGATCATTGAGTCCAGAAGATCTGCCAAAAATTGAAAAAATAATGCGGGAGATTATCAGTCGCAACTTTCCCATCGTGCGCTCGGAAAAAAATCGTGATGATGCGTTGATACATTTTGCTGATTTCGGTCAAAAATACAAAGTTGAACTAATTGATGACTTACCGGACGAAAAAGTTGGCTTTTTTACTATCGACTTTTTTGCTGACCTCTGCAAAGGACCACATGTTGAATCAACCGGAAATTTAAAAAACATCGGTTGGAAGTTGGATAAAATTGCCGGCGCGTACTGGCGTGCTGATGAAAAAAACGCAATGTTGCAACGAATTTACGGTTTGGCATTTGAAAATGAAGAAGAATTAGAAAAGTATGAGAAACTCATAATCGAGGCGGAAAAAAGAGATCATCGAAAACTTGGCAAAGAGCTTGATTTGTTTTCTTTTCACGAAGAAGGTCCGGGTTTTCCTTTCTGGCACCCGAAGGGGATAGAGCTTTGGAATGCGATTATAACATGGTGGCGCAGTGAACACAGGACTGCCGGCTATGTCGAAGTAAAAACACCTATTATTCTCGACCGAGTTCTCTGGAAAAATTCCGGTCACTGGGACCACTACAAAGAAAATATGTATTTTACTAAAATTGACGATCGTGATTTTGCAATCAAGCCGATGAATTGCCCTGGCGGAATTTTGATTTACAAAACAAATCTTCATTCTTATCGAGATTTGCCAATACGGATGGGAGAAATTGGTTTGGTCCATCGCCATGAACTAGCCGGCGTCTTGCACGGCTTACTGAGAGTGAGACAATTTCATCAAGACGATGCTCATATTTTCTGTACTGAGGATCAGGTTCAGAACGAAGTTGTCGATTTGATGGCTCTGATCGATCGGATGTACAAGAAGCTTGGCTTGAAATATCATCTCGAATTATCAACTCGGCCGGATAATTCGATGGGGTCAGATGAGATGTGGCAAAAAGCCGAAGCGGCACTAATCAGCGCGATGAAATCGAAAAACATTGAATACAAACTAAACCCTGGCGATGGTGCTTTTTATGGACCAAAAATTGATTTTCACATTGAGGATGCGATCGGTCGTACTTGGCAGCTTGGGACCATCCAGCTTGATTTTCAGATGCCCGAACGGTTTGATCTCGAATACATCGCTGAAGATGGTTTGAAAAAACGACCAGTGATGTTACACCGTGTCATACTTGGATCAGTCGAGCGATTTATCGGGATCATCATCGAACATTTTGCTGGAGCATTTCCGGTCTGGATGGCGCCGGTGCAAGCGATTATTTTGCCGATTTCTGACAAACATCTGGAATATGCTGAGAAGATTAAAAAAGAATTGTTTGATGCTGGAGTTCGTGTCGAGCTAGACAGCAGGACGGAATCCGTCGGTCGCAAAATTCGTGACGCTGAGATGCAAAAAATTCCATATATGCTGATAGTTGGCGACAAAGAGATCGAGGCCAATAAAGTTGCCGTCCGCAGATATGGAGATGGTGACAAGGGTCAGGTTGAAATTACCGAACTCCTAAAGCAGTTTAAATAATTTGAAAATCCCAAGCTACTTCTTGTTTGCAATCTCATTTAGAATCCGCCAACGACGCTGTTTCTCACTCCACGGGATGGGGTCTCCAAGCTTGTGAGCGGCGGTGCCTTCGCGAGGAGAGTACTTGTTGACATAAGCTTGGAAATATTTAACCTTCTTGAAAACTTCGACGGTCTTTGCAAAATCATCTTCTGTTTCTGTAGGATAACCGACAATAACATCGGTGGTAATTTTTACTTTCGGAATTTCTTTTTTGATCTTTCGTACTAATTTGAGATATTGACTGACGGTGTAAGGCCTGTTCATACTTCGTAATACTTTGTCACTGCCGGACTGAACTGGCAAGTGAATTTGTTTTGCGATTTTTGGTAAATTTGCAACAGCTGAGATAATTTCATCAGTCATGTCTTTGGGATGATTGGAAGTGAAATAAATTGTGAAGTCGCCGGGCAACTCGTTGATTTTTTTTAATAGTTCAGTAAAACCAACAAAAATGTCATCCTCGGGACCAGCGGTGTTCTTGAGAGTGGTGCCCGGGGATCCATGCGATGAGTCCTGGATTCCCGCCTCCGCGGGAATGACAGCACAAGAAGAGCGAGTGCCTCGATAACTATTGACATTTTGCCCGAGGAGCCAAATCTCTCTATGTCCAGACTTTATTGCCTTTTTGACATCGAGTATGACATTATCATATTTTCTAGATTGTTCACGACCGCGAGTATAGGGAACGACACAATACGAGCAAAAGTTATTACAGCCCTTCATAATCGGTATATATTTTGAAGTTGTTAGTAGTTGGTGACTGGGAGTTGGTGATTTTTTATTAAATTTTTTGTTGAGATTTTCCAGGCTGAAAAACTCTACTTCCTTTTTGGCAAATCTTTCCTTGTCATTTTCCAGCACACAACCGGACAAAAAAACCTTTTTGTTCTCTAAATTTCTGATAAAGCCAAGAGCCCGATCGACGCCTGTTTTCCTGACTGAGCAATTTAGGACAAAAACAAAATCCGCCTCATCGAGATTAGTTTCAACAAGTCCGCGAAACTTGAGCTCGTTTGCTAAAGTGACAGCATCAAACTCATTGTATTGGCAACCAAAAATTTTGATAAAAAACTTCATTTTTATAATGGACTTTTAATATTTTTCAGACTGGGATTAGTGACGTGAGTGTAGATTTGAGTTGTTCGAATATTCGAATGACCAAGTAGCTCTTGCACGTAGCGAATATCGGTACCGTTTTCAAGCAGATGGGTGGCAAAACTGTGGCGCAAACTATGAAAAGTTGCTTTTTTTGTAATATCGGTTTTACTCAATGCATTTTCAAAGATTTTTTGTGCGGTTCTCTCCGCCAATTTACCTCCCCTCTCGCTAATAAAGACAACTTCGTCAGTATTTTTTCCAGACAGGATTACTCTAAGGTCATTGACCAATTTCTCTGGCAGTAGCGTAATCCGATCTTTTTTACCCTTTGCTTCTTTGATATGGATAGTTAACTCGTCTAAATTTATATTTTGCACTTTTAGGTTGATAATTTCACTTACTCGAAGCCCAGCACCATAGGCAAGCGAAATAATCAGCTTGTGCTTGAGATTATTGGTTGCATCAATAATTTTGGCGATCTCTGATCTAGAAAGAACCACCGGTAAACTTTTGTTTCTTTTGGCAAATTTAATATTTATTTTTTGGTGGTAATTTTTTATAACTTCGCGATAAAAAAACTTAATAGCGTTTAAATATAGGTTTATGGTTTGCGGTGCATATTTTCTATCCTGTTTGTCGATCAGAAAGCTTTTGATCTTTGTCTCGTCGACTCGGTCTAAATCAATTTTTTTATACTCAAAATATTCTCGCAGACAGTTTGTATACGCCTTGATCGTCCGCGGACTATAGTTTCTGACTTTCAATTCAGTGGTATTTTGTTGCAAATAATCGTTCATATAGTATAATAAGAGTAATATATTATTATTGTACATATTTGACGTTTAATATACAACATGATCTAGATGTGGCATAAACTATGCGTCAATAAACTAGTTAGACGCAACAAAAAAATATTTTTTTAATTATCAAGGATAATTACTATGGAAAAGAATAATTTTTGTCAAAGTTGTGGCTACCCAATGGAAAAGGATAAAAATGGTGGTGGTACAAACGCCGATGGTTCATTGAGTGAAAAGTACTGCTCAATGTGTTACAGAAATGGAAAATTTCTAAGCCCACCAGAAATTAATACTGCCAAAAAGTTCCAAAATTTTTGTATTCAAGAAATGAAAAAAGACGGCATGAACGGAATCTTGGCATGGATATTAACCCGTGGAATTCCTAAATTAGAAAGATGGAAAAAATAAGGAGTTCATGATTACAACACACGATAAATGAAATTGTGAAACAAAATAATTTTTAAAAAAACATTCTTATGAAAATTGGAATAATCGGCTCAATGCAATTTACTGATAAAATGTTGGAGTATCGTGAAAAACTTCGGGAATTGGGGCATGATGCTTTTTTGACAGATTTGCATAAAACAATGGTGGGCAAAACCGATGAGGAAATTGAAACAATCAAGCTTCACCAAAAAAATAATATGGACGCTATCCGTGAATTTTGGAGAATGATGCAAGGTGCCGATGCTGTGCTTGTATTGAATCTTGATAAGAATGGTGTGAAAAATTATGTCGGTGGGAACACTCTGATGGAAATCGGTTTTGCCCATATTCTTAATCAGAAAATCTTTATGCTAAATCCGATTCCCGAAATGCCGTATTGTAAATCAGAGATTGAGGCAGTAAAGCCGATTATTATCAACGGAGATTTGAAAAAAATTATTTAACGTCGCACAACACCAATTTATCTAACAAAATACCCTGCTCTAGTAGGGTATTTTGATACAAGTAGTATTTTTGAAAAACGTTATTCAGCTTTTTTCTCTTCAGTTTTTTCCTTTTTATCATCGCCTTCGGTTTCACCCTCAACAGCTTCCTCACCAGTGTGTTCGACTTCGACAGCTTCGACATTTTCTTCGACGGCTTCGTCTAGCTCGGCCATTTCCTCTTCACTTCGAGGAGCTTGGACGAAGACGACAATTTCTTCCGGATCGGTCATAACTTCGACACCTGTAGGAATTTTAAGATCAGAAATTTTAATATTTTTTTCGAAATCATCCAAAACTGAGATATCAACCTCGATTTCTGATGGAAGATCAGCAGGTAAACACTCGATCTCTATGGCATCGACAGGAGTGATCATCGATCCGTCGAGATCAATCACTGCGGTGGATTCACCGACAAAGGATAGCGGCACTTCAGCGTGGATCTTCTCTTTCATATTAACCTTGAAAAAATCGACATGGATGACCTCTTCTGTCATCGGGTTTCGTTGAAAATCATGCACTAGAGTGTTAAATGGTTTTGCGTCATCAATCGCTAGCTCGACCAGATTTGAGGTTCCGGCATCACGAAAAAGCTGGTTGAAGGCGACTCTTTCGATCGAGATTGAAACATTGTCAAAATTTTTGCCATAAACAACACCGGGGACAAATCCCTGTTTGTGCAATTCCTTGGCTTTTTCAGTACGAGTTTTTACTTTGATTTTGTAGTCAGTCATAAGTGTGTCTTAATTATTATTTTTTATTATTTGTTGAATTTTCTTTGAATAAATGTTCGAAGCTACCGTCGAAATCCTTCAGAAATCGATACATCTCGATAACGTCGTCAGAATTTACCTTGTTTTTTGTATCTACGACATTTTTCTTCGACATCGTGACAGTGGCCAGAAGTGGCATGTGGCCAGCACAACTCAGCTCGAGAAAAATGATTGTGTCGACGATGCCGCGAATCTGAATATTACTAAAGTTATAAGACTTGCCGCACTGAGGACAATGGACATTTTTTTGAACCGTCACTAACAATTTGTATAATTCTTGATGGTTCATACAGTAGTTAACTATAGTGATTTCCGAGCACAAAGTCAATGGCGCAATCCATGGTTACCCTCACCGACACACCAGGTGTGGGTGTGAGGGTGGGTCAACCTGAGTAATTTTCGATTAGAAGTGACTTTATATGTGATAAATTTCGTTGAAAATCTTTTTGGTCCAATGTAAATTTTTTGTATTGACTTGGGCTCATTTTAAATAATTCGTCATGTGGAGAAATATAATCAGGCTTATTATTTTTCGGGTCAATAAAATATTTGTATGAAGAATATGACCAGTCTGACGGATCTATTATTAATCCGGCCGAAGTTGGATTGAGATGAATATATCGAGTCAGGTGCAAAAGTTGTTCATCGCTTTGGACCAGGACATTTTTAAAAGGCCCGGTCCAGAGTGGCCCCGATCGTTTTATCCGTGCATTAAAATATTTTGAATAGGAGTTCAGCGTTCGATGCATAAATTTTGTAATGCCGCCATCTTCAGATTGTCTCAATAAAATGTGAAAATGAGTCGGCATCAAACAGTATGCGTATATTTCCACGAGCTTGTTGTTTTGGTGCTTCAAATCTAGCTCGACGTCGATTTGAAACTCCAAACTCAGGTCAAGAAAGTCAGAGAGTTTGTGTGTGAAATTACTAAAACGACAAAATCTCAGCAAGTCATAAAAGCGTTCGTAGTCTATCGCATCATTAAAAATCTTGTATCCAGCAATACTGCGATTGTAGAGATGGTAGTAGGAGCTGCTGTGTAATTGCTGTTTGCGAGTGGGCATGACTATATTATACACCACCTCTTACTCTCACACCAGGTGTGGGAGTAAGGGGTGGATCATGAAATGCGCTGGAAAAACGGCGTGTCCGGATATATTTTTTGTCTTTCGGAAATTTATTCGCTCTGGAAGCGAATCTATTGACAAAATAAGACTAATATGCTATCGTAATTATACGATCTACCTGTGAAAAGGTGGGTTAGTACCTACAAGGAGGTGCCCGCACATGGCGGCACAACAAGGCTGGAATGCTGAACCCGTCACCCGACGGGATGCTGTGTCCGCTACGGCTGGCACGAAGAGTGCTATTGCTCCCCTGTTTATTACAATGCTGCTGCTCTTGGTGGCCTGGGGGAGCTTGTTCGTTGTCATCGTAGATGGCGACAGCTGCTTTCCCTTGAAAACTGGAGACAGGGCTCTATGCCTCCGGTTCCTCTCACCTCACAAGGGTGATTTGGTCGTCTTTGACCATCCGTCCCTCGGGACGATGATCAAAGTCGTCACCGAGGATCGAATCGGGGTCGACGTTGGAGGGGCAGTGCTCCACGAGGGAGAGCTGTACGTTGCCGGATCCAATCCAGCGTCGCAGCCAGTCGGGATAATCCAGAGAAGCTGCGTCCGTGGGGTTGTCAGGTTTATCCTGATCAGCTCAACAGGGGGCAGGTCCTCGGCTTCGGCCGAGGACACACTCGAGCAACCGGCGACGATCCCATCAGCTGGTGCTCAACTTCCTCGCAAAGCCGTCATTGACGGCAGGCCAGAGGATATCCTTCGGACAGATCGTAACATGTCCGGACAAGATGTCCTGCGAATTCCAGGTGACTGGACCAGAGACTACATTCCTGGCCGATGGACCTACGATGTAGGTTCAGGACAGTGTCTGAAAATCGCTGGGTCATTTCTGGCCGACCCGGCGATGGGACAGGAGACGGTCGTTGAGGTAGAGGGTGGATTCTCCGGCTCAGCCCAGATGGGCTTGCCGGTTTTCCTCCTCGATCACCAGATTCCGAACGGCAACCCCGTGCTGCCATAGCCAGCTGTACCGAACCTCGGCGCTCTTTGTGAGCGCCGAGGGATCGATCCACTCTAATCACAACCATCTTCTACAGATGGTTTTTTGAATTACTTACTCTAGGAGCAGATCTATTGACAAATATCGATCTATATGATATTGTATCAATACAATCTGCCTGTGAAAAGGTGGGTTAGTACATCGAAAAAAGGAGGTGCCCGCACATGGCGGCACAACAAGGCTGGAATGCTGAACCCGTCACCCGACGGGATGCTGTGTCCGCAGCGGCGGGCACTGGTACGAAGTACCAGTGGGTGGCGAAGAAGCCACTCACCCCCAAGTGGTTTGACCGACTCATGGTCGGTTTTGTCATCATGACCGTTCTGGCTTCGACTGTTCCCATGCTGTGGGGCTGCTACCCCACCCTGGGGCCGTCTATGGAACCAACCCTGCCGTATATCGGCGGGTATATCAACTGCGAGAAGCTGGACAACACGGCAACTCAGTTGAAGGTTGGTGACATTGTGCGTCTCAGTGGGGACTCCCCGCTCGGCTACTCAGTGAAACGTGTAGCCGAAATCGACCCTGATCGTGGAGTCTTCGTCCGCGGAGACAATGCGGACTGGTCGGCAGATTCGTCCTATGGGGCGGACCAGGACGATCCTGCTCGTGAGGTCTGGATTCCGTTCTCGGCCGTTCTTGGTCGGGTGACGGCGATCTGGTCGCCCAGAAGGGCACTACGGTCGTTATCTGGGTCTGGTCGGTATCAGAACTGGATAGAGTTTGTAACTCCAGAGTCATTCCGACGAACGGAGAATATCTGGACTCTATCGATGGCCAACGAGACGCCGGCCGCTACAGTAACTGTGTTCGATGCGATGCATCGACGCAAGGTGACTGTAGCAGGGACTGTCGTTGCGGACGGCATTCACGGCTTTGTCACTAGGGTCTACGCGAACAACCTGCCCAAGTATGTCGACAGCTTCTTCAGTTATGAGGCCTTCAGAATCGTGTCATCCAAAGTGGTGGCGCGTGCGGAGAAGGCCATCGCTGTTGAAGTTGAAGGTGAGAAAGCAGTGCTGATGGCCAAAGCGGTGGATCCCAGTCGAGCTGATGCGCCGCTTTGCGGTGAGTTGTGGGAATCCGGTCCGATGCCTGGGTCAAGCTGGGAGATTCGATTCGATGCCGTGCGGCCCAGGGTGATGATCGTGAGCTCTGTAGCACTTGGAACTATGCAGGCAGAGACATCCGACGACGGGGTTCACTGGATCGAAGCACCGTATTCGGTTTTGCCTCCCCAGGAGACGACGACGCCGGAAACGACTGCTGTCCTAGCGCGTATCAACGCGCGAATCTGGCGCATCAGGGCCAGGGGTGAATTCATGGATGTCACTATCTCGGCGGTGACGTTCAAGTAAGATCCCAAGGGGGGATCTGCTCCGCCGTGCATTCGTGCGCGGCGGAGTTTTGCGTCTATTGTCAATCCATAGCTTATGATTTAAGAAAAAGACTTGTCTAAAACTGAGTTTGAAACTATACTTGTTATAGTGAAGTTATTATAAATTAGTGTACGTGGGAGGGACGTGTTCTCACTAGTCCGATCTATCAAGACTTGGCTCAGAAAAATGAAGGGGCAATATCTTTTTTCGCATTCACTGACGGCATCTGGTGGATCTTTTAACAGTCAAAAAAACGAACCTAGAATTATAGAAGATTGGAAAGTATTACTCGAAGAAAAAATCGAGCAAGGACACCATAGTACGAAGACAATTATACCTGCCTTTCGCGGACTGCATCACCAGCTAAGTCGGAAGTATCGCTGGTATCATCAGTGGCACACCTGGAAATTAGCTCCTGCGGTTCATGCGTTACTTCTTTTTCTAGTGATAGCGACGGGTACTTATCAGGGGTTTAAAATTGCTTCAATCAAGAATCCAACGGAAAAAGTACATGCAGGTAATTACTGTCAATCAACTGGTGGTGGTGGAAACTGGAGCTCAGCCAGTTCTTGGACAAACTGTTCTGGTGGATACCCTCAAACGTCGGACTCGGTTGAGATCATGAGTGGTGACACTATAACTCTCGACATAGATTCCTGGATACTTAGTCTTACAATTGATGAAGGTGGTACGTTCGATGCGTCCAGTAACACTCTTAGTTTAGCTGGTATAGGAACTCCTCTTACTGTATTGGGCACGTTTAATGCGTCAACAAGCACGATTAAATATCTTGGTGCTGGCGATGTTACTGTTACAGCAACGAGCTATAACAACCTTTCGACTGTTCCGAATATGGGAAAAAACAGCTATACAGTCAGTGGTGCAGGTAATAGTGCCTACAACGGCACATACACAAAAACAAATGATTTTTATAACGACTATCCTATTTATACAAATGGCACAAAGGACATGGTGGCACATCCCTCAACTGCAACTCAGGGGGATTGGGACTTGACTGAGAACAACTTATATGAGGCTATCGCATATAGTGTCAATACTACAAACTTAAGTATTATTCCAGATTCTGGATGGACGGTCATAGAGGGAGTAGCCCCAGCTCCTACAATGGCAACTGTGGATGGTGGTACCGTTACCTATACATTTTCTTCTGGATCGATCAGTGTTGGGGGCGACTATGTTAACGGTAACACTGCCTGCGAATTGATTACGGATGCCGATAGCAATAATCCGGTCTTGGGTATAATTGGCTCGTTTACCAACTCAATAAATGCAACATTTATTGCTCCAAGTGCTACTTCCATGTTGGTTGCTGGGGACTGGACTAATTCGGGCACATTTACACATTCATCTGGGACAGTGGTTTTGTATGGTGTAAGTCAAACAATTAGCGGCGAGACAACTTTTTACAACCTTAGTAATTACGATGCCAGTGATTTAACAATTTTGTTTGCTTCAGGCACTACTCAGACTATCGAAAATGTGTTTACTATGGTTACAACCTCTGGACACAACATAACACTGGGACGGAGTGGTGGATCAGGGACTGACCAGTGGCACATAACAATGGCTGCAAATACCCTTGCCTATGTCACCATAGAAAATTCATATAATACAACTGGAGTGGGTCAAGATACAGCCAACACGACCGATGGTGGTAACAACACTAACTGGTTCTCAACTTCATCTACCCCCACTCCTCCCTCAGGCTCCTCCATTGGCAGCATCGATACTACCTCCTTTACCGTCTCTTGGACTGACAACTCATCAGATGAGACCGGCTTCAAGCTCTACATCTCAACTACTGCAGCTGCTGATTGCTCTACTGCCACATACCCAGGAACCCCAGACTACACTCCAGCTGCAGATGCCACTAGTCAGGCTGTCACTGGTAAATCAGTCAACACACAATATTGCTCCAAGGTTGTTGCCACTAATGCCGGTGGTGACTCTAGTGCTGCTTACAGCTCACCTGCTTACACTCTAGCCAACGCTCCAAGTGCTCCGACAGTCAATACAGCAACGACTAGCTCTCTAGCTGTCATTATCAATGTAAACTCAAATCCATCTGCAACTGAATTTGCCATTTACAACGACACCACAACTACCTACGTACAGGCAGACGGCACTCTTGGTGCTTCAGCAATTTGGCAGGATTACACCACCTGGGGTGGTTCCTCTGGTATCGTCAACACAGGTCTCACCTCCAGCACCTCCTACACCTACAAGGTCAAAGCCAGGAACGGCGACAGCACTGAGACCTCTCTCTCTTCTAGTACAGCTCTGAGTACATCAGCTGCTTCAACAACCACGCCAGCTTCAACCCCAGCCTCAACTTCCTCCTCATCCGACCTAACCCCTCCAGTCGCACCAACAAACCTAGCAACATCAAACATCTGCTCGACAACAGCTCTAGTCTCGTGGACTGCCGCAACCGGTGCAGATACCTATACCGTTTCATACGGCACAGATGCTGCTGCAAGTAACATTGACACAACTAGCAGTCTGACGACGACCTCAACGTCATTTTCAAATCTAAGCAATAACATCACGTATTACTGGAAGGCTAGATCAACCTCGACAGCCAACGGCACAGGAGCATATTCTACCCCAGTCTCATTTACAACTTCATCCTGTGTCCTGATTTTGTCAGCTCCATCTAACTTCGCTGGTACAGCTCTATCTACTACAGAGATTAATTGGCAATGGAGTGACAACTCTATCTCTGAAACTGGCTGGAATGTCCTAGACACCACCGGCAAAAATCTATCAGGCAACCTCGCAGCTAACACTAAGTCATGGAACGAGACTGGTCTATCTCCCAACACTGTCTACACTCGCCTAGTCAATATCTTCAACTCTACTAGTAACAACAACTCAAACCAATCAACAGTCTACAGTCTCGCCAACACCCCAGGTGCTCCACGACTATCAGCAGTTGCTCCAGATCAGATCAACATTACCATAGACACAAACGACAACCCTGATGCAAATACCCGTTATGCAATTGCTGTCTCATCAAATGATGGTACTACCTGGTCATACGTCAAACACAGTGATCACAAAGCTCAAGATAATCCAGACTGGCAGCTCTACTCTGATTGGGGAGGGGACAACGGCTTTACCGCGACAAACCTATCTTCTGCAACCACCTACACCTACAAGGTAAAAGCTGAAAACGGTGACAACGTTGCCACAGGTTTTGGCTTGCAAGCTACGCTTCAGACGCCGCCTAGTGAGACTACCCCGACAACAGTTTTTCAATCAGTTCAAAGCAACACTCCACTTGGAAAAGTCTGGACACAATTAACAGAAAAACCCGCCCAAACGGCTTCAGCCTCTGCAGCGACCTCTCTAGTTGTTGCTACTGTGGCTGCGGTCGTGGCGCCGATTGCCAGCACACTTTCACTTTTAAGTTTTCCGGAGTTTCTGAGATCAATCCTTTTCTTTCTCCTGTCGATTATCAGGCCAAGGAAAAAGAAGCAAGGTTGGGGTAAAGTCATCGAGAGTGGAACAGGTGTTGCAATACCGCAAGTCCGAATTGATTTAGTCAAACTTGAAAAGACGATCTCTGGTAGTGAAGAGCGGAAGATAGTTCAAACAATGTACTCAGATGCTGATGGCGAATATGCCTTTATCGCCCCACTTGGTCGCTACGCACTCGATATTCACAAAGATATGTACAATATTTCTTCTGACTCGAATTCATATCAAGTAAATGGAATTATAAATGTCGCTGATGTTTCTAATAGTCTCGTCGCACCGAATATTGTTTTGGCAATGAACACAGAAGTGGTCGAACAAAAAGCGACGACACAGTACCGATCAGACAAACTGGAGAAAACGATGAAATATTTCTCGTTCGCATGTTTAACTTTTGGTTCATATATCGCAATTTCCGGACTGATAGCTCATCCAGAAAGCATCGTAAACATCGTTATCGCGGTGGCTTATCCTTTTCTATGGTATTTTAATCTGCGATCTGGTAAAAAAGTTTCACCTTTTGGAGACGTGATAGATAAAGCAGACACAAAAGGCGTCCCATTGACCTTGATTCGGATTATGGATAAAGATGGCAAAAAAATAATCAAAACTGCTGTCACAGACAAGGAGGGTCATTTTCAAGCTTTACTATCCAGAGGTGACTACAAGATGCTGGCCGCAAAAACGGGTTATCGTCAACCAGTACCTGAGATGATCTCAGCAAATGAAGACTTAAATGTTTTAAGCAAGAGAATTGAACTCGAGAGGGGCACTGTCGTGCCTTCAACTCCACTTGTGCCAGTTCCACCGGTATCAGTTCAACCGCCAACTGTACCTCCTCCGGTCTCACCCCCAGCTGTGGCGGCTTAGCGTTTTTTTATTCTGCTCTCCATGATGACGATCTGATCGCGTAGTTCGGCCGCCCTTTCAAACTGTAAGTTTTCTGCAGCCTCTAGCATGGTGTCTTTCATGCTTTGTATGACATGACGTTTTTCTTTTGTCGAAAGTTTTTGAAAGTCATGATCGATCGCGGCGAGTTCATTTTCAGTCTCAATTATCTCTGGAGCGACCGATTTCTCGATTGTTGCGGGGATGATCCCGTGGTCTTTGTTATACTCGACTTGAATTTTTCGACGCTCGTTTGTCTCGTCAATTGCCCCTTTGATTGATCCGGTGATCGTGTCCGCATAAAGGATGACATGACCTTCGGCGTGGCGAGCCGCACGTCCCATTGTTTGAATTAGCGCAGTTTTGCTTCGAAGAAAGCCTTCTTTGTCGGCGTCAAGAATAGCAACAAGTGAAACTTCCGGCAGATCGAGTCCCTCACGGAGTAAATTAATTCCTACAAGTACATCAAATTTTCCCAGTCTGAGTTTATGCAATATTTCCAGCCTTTCCAAGGTCGGAACGTCGGAGTGAATATATGCCACTTTTATATCTCGTTCGGCTAGAAAATCAGTCAACTCCTCGGCAATTTTTTTGGTCAATGTCGTCACCAATGTCCTCTGACCATTTGCAATTCTCTTCTCAATTTCATTCATCAGATCATCGATCTGACCTTTCGTCGGCTTTATCTCTGTCGTCGGATCGCAAAGACCGGTAGGGCGGACAAATTGACGAATTAAACCATTTAATTCGTCACCCCGGACTTGATCCGAGGTCTCGTTTCGCAAGATTCCTGCCATTCGACTGTCGCTCATGGTCTGAGTGAAATCGAAGACCTTCGCGGGAATGACAGGTGAAGTGGCACGGACGACAGAGTTGCGCGTCGTGCTCATATCGATCTCGTATGGTGCCGGTGTAGCTGAAACAAAGACAACTTGGTCGATTTTTTTATAAAACTCTGTGTATCGAAGTGGTCTGTTGTCATAAGCTGATGGCAGACGAAATCCATAATCAACCAGCTTTTCTTTTCTGGATAAATCGCCGGCGAACATCCCGCGAATTTGTGGCACAGTCATGTGAGATTCATCGACGAAGAGAATAAAGTCTTTGGGGAAATAATCCATTAGGGTTGTCGGCGAGTCACCTACTGAGCGGCCGTCAAAATAGCGCGAATAGTTTTCTATACCAGAACAACTGCCTGTCTCTGAGATCATTTCGATATCAAAGTTTGTTCGCTGAGCGATTCGTTCTGCTTCGAGCGGTTTGTTTTCAGCGTTAAATTTCGCAATCTGAATTTCTAAATCTTTTTTGATCGCTTCGATAGCGTTTTCCTGAGCTTCGGGCGGTGTCATGAAGTGAGTGGCGGGAAAGACTTCGAAATCGGAGAGATCAGATAGTTTTTTGCCAGTGATCCAATCAGTTTCGGCAATTTTGTCAACAGTATCGCCAAAAAAATCGATTCGGATGGAGTTGTTGGCATAAGCCGGTAAAATTTCCAAGATATCGCCCTTGATTCGATAAGTACCGCGCTTGATTTCGATATCATTTCGCTCATAGTGCAGAGTATCAAGATTGCGCAAAAAATCATTTCTGTTTATCTTTTCACCGACCTTAAAATAAAAATTATTTTGTCTGTAAAATTCCGGCGAACCAAGACCATAAATACAGGAGACTGAGGCGACGATGATGACATCACTTCTCGTCAGAAGGGCGTGGGTGGCGGCGTGACGAAGGCGATCGATTTCCTCGTTGATCGACGAGTCTTTTTCGATGTAAGTGTCGGAGTGGGGGATATAGGCTTCCGGCTGATAATAATCATAATATGAGACAAAATAATGGACGGCATTGTCTGGAAAGTAACTCCGAAATTCATCGGCTAGCTGGGCGGCGAGGGTTTTGTTGTGAGCGATAATCAGCGTCGGTTTTTGGACCTTTTCAATCACATTGGCCATGGTAAAAGTCTTGCCCGAGCCGGTCACTCCCCAGAGCGTCTGATGTTTGACCCTGTTTTCGATATTACCAAAAAGGTGAGCGATCGCTTCAGGCTGATCACCGGCCGGTTTGAATTCAGTTTTGATTTTAAACTTATTCACAGTCGGATTATTGCACAATTATCGAATAAATGCTATGGTATCTATTAACCTGCTCCCGATCAAGGGTGAACGAGGGCAGAATCCAAACCAAGGGTGGTATTGCGCAATGGCAATCGCTGATGTCTGTAAGCCTGAGGACATGAAGGCTGACCCGATTGGAGACCTCAAGGTGGTCGGCGATGATCCCGAATGGGATCTGTTCATCCCGGCGGCTGAAGCGGCGAAACAACTCGATTTCGCCAGGAACTTCTACGGTCACTGGAAGATCATCTCGATCTCGGTCGAGGAGGTCGGGAAGCAGCCGGTCGAATTCGCTGGCAGACACAGGATCGAGAGGGCACTGCGACACCTGAACAACTACCCTGAGGGGGTTGAAGTTCTGGTCGTCGTCGAGATGCCAGATCCACGCGTTCCAACTTCCGCCTAACGGCGG
>Ga0210057_1000249_pt1 | contig 92716 bp, 83 predicted proteins | sample CryGeyCG2114_010_2_FD_183968 | JGI IMG/M metagenome (GOLD analysis project Ga0210057, IMG submission 183968) | Groundwater microbial communities from aquifer - Crystal Geyser CG10_big_fil_rev_8/21/14_0.10 (SPAdes) (version 2) | ecosystem: Environmental > Aquatic > Deep subsurface > Groundwater ... | reverse complement strand
TGTCGGCTTCGTAGTTTTTCAGGAAGAGATCAGGAATGAGTGCAGAAGAGATGGTTGAGGTCGCGACGACTGAGCCGTCGGCGTTCGTCGCGAGCAGCGAGTTCGTGAGATTCGTGATGGCGAAGTTTGTGGTGGTTGCAGACTGGAGTGAGGTGTTTCCGGTTGTGGTGAAGTCGCCCACGATAGTTGAGGAGGCAGTGGAGAGAAGACCCGTTGATCGCCAGAGTGTCGAGGTCGCACTCGCCCATGTGACGAAGTCAGCATCGTTGGTGAAGTCGGCGAGTGTGATGTCGGCGAGGTTCAGGTCTTCGTCTTGGATGCTTGCACAGGTGGCGACACCGGCGCCGTTGAGAGAGCGGACGAATTGGTTGGTGCACGAGGTACCTGCGTATTCTTGCAGTGAGCCGTCTGCAGCTGCGAGTGGGAGTGCGGAGGTGATGTTCGTGATCGCGAAGGTGGTGGAGGTGGCGTTCGCAAGCGTCGTGTTCCCTGTCACGCCAAGTGTGCCGGCAACTGAAAGATTGCCGGCGGAGTCGAAGGTCGATGTCGCGGTGCCGCCGAAGTACGCGGTGTCGAAGACGGATAGGCGCGTGGTGGAGGCCTGGGAGAAAATCTGGAGCGCAGACCAAATGTTAGCGTTGCCGGTGTTGAGCGAAAGCGTTCCTGAGGAGAATGAGAGCGAGGGATCGATGGTGGTGGCCGAGACTTGATTTGAGGCGTTTGTATAGAGAAGGCTGTTTGTCGCAACACCACTGAGTACGAGGTTGGTCGTCGAGGCGGTGCCGACAACTTCGAGCTTGGTCGAGGGAGCAGTGATTCCGAGTCCCACGCTGCCCGAGAAGTAGGATTGTCCATGTACCTCAAGAATACTGGCGAGCGAGGAGGTGGAGCTGTTCCCTACGATGAGCACGTCTGAAGTGTCGGACGGATGGATAGCGAGACTGTCCGATGTGGTCGCCCATGCTGTGGCACCCCCGCCGCCGCCGGTAGTGAGGTCGGCACCCCACACCGGCAGCCCCGCTGTCACTTTGAGCACTTGCCCTACTGCACCGATAGGAAGTCTTGAAAGACTGCCGGTAGAATCTGCATACAAGATATCTCCTATTGAGAAACTCGAAATACCGGTACCGCCGTAACTTGCCGAGAGTGTTGAAGTGGCGATGACGTTTCCGCTTGCATCTGTCGTGAGGAGCGAATTAGTGAGCCCCGTGATCGCGAAGGAGGTTGACGTTCCGTTCGTGAGTGTCAGGTTTGCAAATGCATTCGTACCGGAGAAGGTGTTGTCGTTTGCGAGCAATGTTGATGATGCGGCGGTGATGGTGATGGAGTCGCCGCGGTTGAAGGTAGTGCCGTTCACTGTGCCGAGGCTTCCGGTGAGGAGATTGGTGCCGATACTTGTGGTGGCGACGACGTTTCCGTTTGCATCGGTTGAGAGAAGTGCATCAGTCAGACTTGTGATCGCAAACGATGTTGAGGTTGCGCCGTTTTGGCCGATGGAGAAAATCGTGCTCGACGCTTGCGTGACAAACTCTGCGATGTTGCCAGTGCTAGCGCCCCATACAGAGAACTTCGCGTATGGGGAAGAAGTACCGATGGCGACACGATCGAGGCCGGCGTCTGCGAAGATCAAACTCGTGTCGTTGTCCCCGGCGACTGTAAAGTCGATATTATTGGCAAATGTGTTGAATGAGATTCTATTGTTTGCATTGTCAAACTGCGCAAATATTTCGCCGCTGTTATCAGTGAAGCGCGTCACAAATGAGTTTGCGAATTCAAGATACCCGAGGCTATTGATGCCTATCGTTGCTGTGTTTGCTGATTTATCATCGTATCCATAGAAGGCGAGTCCTGTCTTGTCTGCATTTTGTGCGATGGTGAGCCGCGCACTCGTGGTCGTTGTTCCTACCCCCACATTCCCACTATCCGAAATGAAAAGTGTCGAGGTTGCTTCTGCTGCGTTGCTTGAAGAACCACGGAGCGTGTAGCCGTTGGTGAGTGAGAGATTTGATGCGGCAAAAGAAGTGGTCGCAATAATTGATCCATCCGCGTTCGTCGCGAGGAGGGAGTTTGTGAGGCCTGTGATGGCGAAGTTTGTTGTTGTTGCAGACTGGAGTGATGCGTTTCCGGTTGTGGTGAAGTCGCCCACGATGGTGGAACTCGCGGTGGAGAGGAAACCAGTGGACTGCCAGAGTGTCGAGGTGGCACTCGCCCATGTGACGAAGTCAGCATCGTTGGTGAAGTCGGCGAGTGTGATGTCGGCGAGGTTCAGGTCTTCGTCTTGAACACTTGCACACGTGGCAACACCGGCACCGTTGAGCGAGCGGACGAACTGGTTGGTGCAGGAGGTACCTGCGTATTCTTGCAGTGAGCCGTCTGCAGCTGCGAGTGGGAGTGCGGAGGTGATGTTCGTGATCGCGAAGTTTGATGATGTTCCGCTCGTGAACGTGATGTTCGCGAAGGCGTTGGTGCCTGTCCAAGTGTTGTCGTTTGCGAGCAATGTTGATGATGCGGCGGTGATGGTGATGGAGTCGCCGCGGTTGAAGGTCGTGCCGTTCACCGTGCCGAGTGAGCCGGTGAGGAGGTTGGTGCCGATCGAGGTGGTGGCAACGACCGAGCCATCTGCGTTCGTTGCGAGGAGGGAGTTCGTGAGGCCTGTGATGGCGAGGCTGGTGGTGGTGGCGTTGGAGAGGGTGGTGTTTCCAGAAAAGATGTTCGATCCTGTGAAAGTATTGGAATCCGCGAAGAGTGTTGTTGAGGCGGAGCTGCTGCCGATGCAGGTGCCGTTGATCGAGACACAGCCGCCGGTCAAGTTGAGGCCGTTTGCGAAAGTGGAGGTTGCAGAAGTCGAGGTGACGTTGAGTGCGGTCGTTTGGACGCCGCCGGCAAAAGTGGTGGTGCCGACACTGGTGAATGCTTGGAGCCCGCTCCAGGTGTTGGTGTCTGCGAGGAGAGTTGATGATGCGGAAGAGCCGCCACCACTTCCAGTGATACACGTGCCGTCGATAGCGAAACAACCGTCAGCGAGATCGATACCGTTCACAAATGTCGAGGTCGCGGTGCTGGAGACAGTGAGCGAGCCACTTATGGTCGTGTCAGCAAGCGTGGCCGATCCGGAAACAGTAAGCGTTTGAGTGCCAAACGATTCTCCCAAGCTATTGGCAAGATTCTCGATCGAGTAATGCGTTGCGTCGGTTTGATTTCGAAACAGTGTGCGTCCGGTGAGTTCTTGTCGCAATTCTTCAAGCCGTGCGTTCAAAATTTCTTCGGTGAGGCCGCCCGCGTAGGCCACCGTGCGCTGTGTCTCGACGACGCGTTGTATGACGGGTTGTGTGATGTTGGTGGTGGATTGCGCGATCTGCGTTTGCTGAGCTGGCGCAGGAGAGCGCGGCACGATTCGCACCCAAACGATCTCTCCTTCGGATCTCACAAGCGGATCGGGGAACATGATCCCGTACGCGAATGTGTCGACGTGTGTGTTGAAGGCGCGCGCAAAACTCTTGAGACCCTCCGCGAAAGCACCGATCGGATTCTCGCTCACGGCCGCTATTTGATTTCGCGCACCTTTTACGAGCGATTCGCCAAACGTACTAGAACGTTCTGCGTAATGCGCGTATTGCGCATCGACGAGCATGTACGTCCCGATCGTGAAAAGGATCGCGACAGTAAAGGCGGTGAACTTATGCAAAAGGTCGAGGACAGGCGGCAGAGCGTGAGCACCAGCATGCGCCTTGAGAGAAGCGGCGTGTATCGGGATTGAGGTTGCGACATTACTCGCACTCACGTGCACGTGGTGCGGCATGCCTAGCCGCGCCGCGCGTGCAGCGGCAGGCAAGCGAGCAAGGGCCGAACTCAGCGCTTCGTTGAGAAATGTCCTCTGATGGGAAGTGGCCGCGCCGCGCCGCGCCTCTACGCGTTGCCGACGAGGCAAAGCGGTCTCGCGAGAAAGTGCGCGGCGAGACTGTTCTGCCGGCACAAGAGTTTCGCTTTGTGTTTCCGGTTCGCTCGTGCGGTATTCTTGCTTGCGTTTTTCGGCCAGCTCTTCGCGACGCTTTGCGCGCGCATACTCCTGTGCCAATACGAAGTGCTCAAGCGATCCTGCCTGGACGTACCAATTCTTGCCAACCCTGCGCCCGACGATCTTTCCGTCTTTGCACAAACGCGCGACATAGTCGCGCGTAAGGCCTGCAAAATTCCCAGCCTCTCCGGCAGAAACATATCTCACGCCGTCGAAAATAATTTCATCACTCATGAAATGGTGAGCACGCGACTTGTCTATATATTACTAGATATTCCGGATATCCTGTTGATTACGAGTGCATAATTATGGGGATAAGATCACGAAGCAAAACTTTTTGTTTAAAAATCAGCTTCCTCATTCGGAAACCCAGGAAACCCAAAAGAATCTCTTGCGATCGAAATATCACAAAGACTGTATGTAGTCTTCTTTGCGAACTAAGAGTGTCGAGGTCGAGCGTCCCAAATGCGATGACTACCTAATCCGAGTATTGGCTATCCGAGATTCGAAAACACTAGCTTAAAAGCCTTAAAATGACCGGTTATATACAATTTCGCTCGTCAGCCAGCTCTCGAGGAGATCGCCCATGCGCGAAAATACCCCCGATGCCTCCACGGCAAGAGCGGGGGCTGCATCCTTACCTATGAGAGCGTACAAGACGTCCTTCTTTTGAAAGGAAATGTAGCCAACTGACACTACAACGACGATCGTTGCAGATACAAGGCCAAGACGCGTAAAAAGGGTGCTCCAACGATTCATGTGGGCTTGAGGGACACCTCTGGCCACCTCTGGCGCGGGCACTTTCCGGACCACAGTGCTTGAATTGCTTTCCATAACTCGTATCGGGACTTTGTGCTCGGTTTCTACAGACTCCTCTTGGATCGAAAAATTGTGCTCACCTGCCTCTTGTACCTTGGAAGAAAGCGGAAATGGGGCACTTGATTCATTCGTGTACGTAAAAAATGGCTCCTGTGGCAAGGTATGTGTGTCAGACGAATCGACGCGTACGATCCCAACAGCTTCAGCCTGCACTGCAGCAAGCAGAGCGTCCTTCTCTTTTTTGTGTGCGGTGATACCAGAGCGTTCGACGTACCATCGATTCCCCACTTGCCTCGAAAGTATTTTTCCAGTTCGAGCAAGCTGCCCAACGTAATCTTGATGATACCCCGTTATCTCGGCTGCCCGAGGTGCCGAGATGTAATCTTTTCCGTCCAAAGAGATGACTGAATCAAGATCTTGCCGGACTCGTGACTCATCTCGGCGAGGAGGTTCGGGCTTATATTCATCTGCACGCTGTTTGTATTCAGTAAGCGACTCTCGAGAAATGTACCACAGTCCCCCGATGCGCTTCGCCTCGATCAAACCTTTGCGCGCCAATTGCCCGATGTAGTCTTGAGCATAGCTCGTTAACTCTGAAGCTCGCTTCGACGAGATGTACTGCTTTCCTTCTACCGCTATTTCATCGGCCATACCAAGATTATACCCCTTCATCTTTAAAAACCGCTACACGTGTCGCTCAAACATGGGGATTCGCGACGGTCCGGCGCCCTCAACTAATCTTTGCAACATTCTATGGGATTGCACGACATCTCACGCTCGAGAAACTTTAGATTGTGCGACACGTGCAAAAATAATCAAAAAGGAAAATGTGTTTGAAAATATAGTTTTTCCGTATACACGGAATTCGTCGTTAGCGAAGTTTCGACTTGATCAGTGTACGCAATGTCTCAGGATCTGCTGCTCCGCGTGTCGCTTTCATACCTTGCCCTACCAAGTACTCGAGCGCAGGTCCTTTCCCCTTCTTGTAGTCCTCAGCAACACCCTGATGAGCGTTGAGTACTGTGTCTACAAGGGCTGAGAGTTCCTCCGTGCCTCCGACACGTAATAGGTTCTTTTCATGGGCAATTTTCTCTGGGTCCGCATTATTTTCAGCAGACTCTATGAGGAGATCTTTCGCCACTCTCGTGGAAATCTTCTTCTCCCCGAGCATGGTCAATATCTTGTTGAAATTACGTGCCGATATCGGTATCTCGTGATGCATTTCCGTCTCTCGCTTTGTGGTATCTCGGATGTCTTGCGCCCTAGCTTCGTTGCGCAGGCGGATAATATTCACGAGGTCGTTTGCCACGTAATTGGCAGCACTTTGAGGAGTCACTGCCCGGGACAGTGAGGCAAGCACCTCATCGAAAAAGGCCCCGAGGGCAGTGTCGCTTGTGAGGAGGTCGGCGTCCTCCTTTTTGACCCCGATCGAAAGATACCGATCTCTTCGCTCTCTAGGAAGCTCCGGCATGCTTGTCTTCAGGGTTTCGAGCGAAAAATCTTCTACTTTCGATATGCGAAGTGATGGAAGGTCGGGGTCGGGAAAGTATCTATAATCTGCACTCCCTTCTTTTGTCCGCTGAGAAAATGTTTCCTGCTTTGATTCATTCCACCCGCGCGTTTCTTGAATTACTTTTTCGCCGCGCTCGAGCGCCGCTGTCTGACGCCTAATCTCGTAGGCCACGGCACGTTCCATCGTACGAAATGAGTTGAGGTTCTTTATTTCCACTTTTGTTCCGAGCGTACCATCCTTTCCGACAGAAATGTTCGCCTCTACGCGCATCTCTCCTTTCTCCATATTTGCATTCGAGACATCGAGTGTGCGCAAAAGAAGTTGGAGCTCCCGCGCGAATGTACCGGCCTCCTCGGCGGAGTGGATGACAGGCTCCGTGACCAACTCCATCAAAGGCACTCCCGCGCGGTTGTAGTCGATCACTGTCATCCCCTTCTCCTCATCGTGGATAGAGCTTGCAGTGTCTTCCTCAAGATGCACGCGCGTGATTGCTACTCCCGCGAGCTCTCCCCCGGAGACGAGTGGGTACTCATACTGGCTAAGCTGATACCCTTTTGGAAGATCAGGGTAGAAATAATTCTTGCGATCAAATTCAGAGTAATCAGCGAGCTTTGCTCCGAGAGCAATTCCGACCCTAAGTACGCTCTTCACCGCTTCCCTATTGATGACGGGAAGTGTTCCGGGATGGGCCATACACACGGGGCACACGTGGACATTGGCCTCCGCGGCAAACGGATCGTTCTTGGAATTGCAGAACATCTTTGTCGAGGTTTTGAGCTCGGCGTGAATTTCAAGACCAATGGTGGGGATGTACTCGCTCATACGTTGAATGATACTCTAGCACTCGGAACTGGAAAGCACAAAATCGAAAAGACACAAAGCACAGATAAAGACGAATGACCCAAAACAGAAACCGAACACAAGAGAGCCTTGTGCTAAGCTTTACCACATGCAGAAATACAGAGACTTGGAGGATCGCACGTTCCGTTTTGCTAAACGATGCCGTGACTTCATAAAACTGCTACCGAAATCTCTCTCGAACGTCGAGTATGGAAAACAGTTAGTTCGATCGTCGGGTTCGCAAGCGGCTAACTATATTGAAGCCAACGAGTCTCTCAGTAAGAAAGATTTTGTGTTCAGAGTAAAGATTTGCCGCAAAGAATCAAAGGAAAGCAATCTGTGGCTGAATCTATGCGAGATAGGAGAGAGCAAGTACGCTCAGGAAGAGCAAAAAGACTTAGTGCGTGAAGTCACTGAGTTGCGTAAAATATTCAGTGCTATTCTCGACAAAAGCAAGTAGGGGGATTTTCTTGTTAGTGTTTTGAGGTATTTTCAGGATTTTGGCTTTGTTTGTGATTTGTGCAATCTGTGCTTTGTGCTTTATTGCACAATTCTCCATTGCCCACTGGCAATGAGTGGCTCGGCCTTCTTGAATTTCATCTCTTTTTGCTCTTTGCCGTTGGTAACAACGACGCGGTCGTTGCGTCCGTATTCCCTCCTCTCTCCAGGAGCATTCTGAGTGACGATTGTGCGCGCCGATTGCTCAACTGCACGTTCTGCGCGCCCCGGCGCTGCCTTGCCGAGATTGGGTACGATGCGGCGTGCATGCTCAATGTATGCTACCTCCATATCACGAAATAGACGCAACCCTTCTTTTTTGTATTCCACAAGCGGATCACGCTGACCATATGCCCGCAAGTTTACACTCGAACGCAAGTATTCCATCGCCTCGAGATGTTCAACCCACAAAAGGTCAATGGTTTGCAAAAGTGCCCGCCGGGCATGCGTATAAAATGAGTCTGCAAGTTCTCCCTTCCGACCGTCGATCGCTTGCGCGAGCGTCTCATCTCCCGCCGTAATGCGCGCAAGTTCTGTATCGATATCAGAATGCTCACCTGTAAGGAGCGCGTGCCGGCGTGCATAAATGCTTTTGCGCTGGACGCTCAAAACATCGTCGTATGAGAGGACGTGCTTACGGGCGTCGAAGTTGAGCTCTTCGATTCGCGTTTGCGCCTTTTCGAGCGCACGGGTGATCATTCCATTGTAAATCGGCTCGTCTTCAGGGATCTTGAAGGTGCCCATAACGCGCTTTATGACGTCGGAGGCAAATACACGCATGAGAGAGTCCTCGAGAGAGACGAAAAATTGCGTCTCGCCAGGGTCGCCCTGACGACCGGATCGGCCGCGAAGTTGGTTGTCGATGCGCCGCGCTTCATGCCTTTCTGTTCCGAGGACGAAGAGCCCTCCGAGACTCTTTACCTCCTCGTAGAGTGCATCGCTCCCCGGGTTACCCCCAAGTTTGATGTCGACGCCGCGGCCGGCCATGTTTGTTGCGATTACCACCGCCCCACGCCGGCCAGCTTGGGCAATGATCTCACCTTCGCGCTCGTGATTTTTTGCGTTCAAAAGCTCGTGCGGTATCCCCTCCTGCTTAAAGTACGTGCTAAGCAACTCGTTCTTCTCGACAGAGACGGTACCCACCAAGACCGGCTGCCCCTTTTCGTGCAGTGTCTTTATGTACTTCGCGATCGCACGAAACTTCCCTGTTTCTGTTTGAAAGATGAGGTCGTCGTGATCAGTGCGCGCCGGCGTATTATTCGTCGGAATTGCGACAGTGTTGAGCCCGTAGACTTTGTAGAATTCTTCAGAGGAGGTGACGGCCGTTCCCGTCATTCCCCCAAGCTTCGTGTAGAGGCGGAAGTAATTCTGAAATGTGATTGATGCGAAGGTGCGGCTCTCCTGCTTAATGTGCACTCCCTCTTTGGCCTCTATCGCCTGGTGGAGGCCGTCACTCCATCGTCGCCCCGGCTGAAGGCGACCGGTAAATTCGTCGACGATGACGACCTCGCCATCGCGCACCACGTATTCTTTGTCACGCTCAAATATGGCTTTTGCCCGAACAGCTGTCTCAAGGTGGTGCACGTATTTAATGCCGGCGTCGGTGTAGATATTGCCGACCCCGAGCGCGCTCTGCGCTTTTTCGATTCCAGCATCGGTAAGTGAAATTTGTTTGCGCTTTTCGTCGATCTCATAATCTTCTCCCGCCGAAAGGGTGCGTGCGATCGCCGCAAAGCGCGGGTAGAGCGACTCTGCGTCTGATGTAGGGGCGGAAATGATTAGAGGCGTGCGCGCCTCGTCTATAAGAATAGAGTCGATCTCGTCGACGATTGCATAGTGGTATCCACGCTGCCGCACATTGCCTGGCTCATATTCGAGGTTGTCGCGCAGGTAATCGAAGCCAAATTCGTTGTTCGTTCCATACGTAATGTCCGCCGTATACGCTTCGTGACGCGTACATGGACGAAGAAAGTCGTGGAGAACTTTAAATCCTCCCACTTCATCGCGCTCAGCATCTTCAGAAGAACGCTCCTCTGGCGCAACGTGCTCCGGGTCGTAGATGAATGATGATTCGTGATTGATGACGCCAACTGAAAGACCGAGTGCGTGGTAAATCTGCCCCATCCAGACAGCGTCGCGCCGTGAGAGGTAGTCGTTGACCGTTACGACGTGCACGCCCTTGCCCTCCAGCGCATTGAGGTACGCGGGAAGTGTTGCGACCAAAGTCTTCCCTTCTCCTGTGCGCATTTCCGCTATGTTGCCATGGTGCAAGATCATGCCTCCCAAGATTTGTACATCGAAGTGGCGCTGTCCGAGCGTGCGACGAGAAGCTTCGCGAACAGTGGCAAACGCTTCAGGTGCAAGTTCGTCGAGGGAGGCCCCTTTTGCAAGGCGGGCTTTGAACTCTTCCGTTTTTGCACGCAGGTCGATATCAGAAAGCGACTTCGTCAATTCCTCTAGGCTATTCGTTTGGGCAATAATGGGCTCCGCTCGCTTCAGGGCGGCGGCATTTTCATCGGGTACAAAGATGTTCCAAAAGGCCATAGTTGTCGGTGAGCGTCGCGTAGAGAATACGCAACAGACAGTGCAATATACCCGATATTGTGCATTCGCGCGACAATACCCCGTGCCACTAAATAAAAATCACCTCCCCATTACGGGGAGGTGATTTTTCTCCAAACGAGGAGACACTAGCGGCGCTTCTTTCTCTTTGTCGCCTTCTTGCGCTTCGTCGTCTTCTTGGCTTTCTTTGCCTTCTTAGCCTTTCGTTTTTTTGCCATAGATTAAAATTTTTTGGTGCTAAACTCGACCAGCACACACGCTCACACTGAGCAAAGGTGCCTGTATGCTTTCATTATTGCACCGCAATTACTTTGAAAAGTGTTTCCTTCTTTTCTTTGTGGATAACTCCGACGCACAAAGTGGTCGGAGTCCGACTGCAACGTCGGACTTTAATTTTTTAAAAAAATAAAAAGAAACTAAAGAACTCAAAATTTTCCCAAAAAAATATTTTGATCGGTACATTGTTTTTAAAAAAACAAAAGCCGCGCGAGCGGCTTTTGTATGATATGCACACAGCGGAGGACGGGTGCGAGCTCCAAAGTTGAAAGTCTATGTGAGTGCCGCCGCCCTCCGCTCTACGCACCTCTTCCCAGAATACCATGCCGGAAACGAAAACCCCGCCGTAAGGCGGGATCTACGCGACTTTCTTCGAGAGCCGCACTATTGTGGGCACTCACACGAGAATAATACCAAGAGAACAGGAAACAGTAAATGAGGAGTGTCTCAGCGGTTTACTTTCCTACTCGCCTCTCACTGGATTTCTGCCGTGCCCCCTCTAATTTGCTCAATAAAGGCATCGGCTTGTTCAGTCGCCGTTGGAGCTACCTCCTTGAGGTTTTGGAGCGTAGCGATTGCGCTCGCAGTATCCCCCACCTCGTTGTATGCGGCGGCGAGTGTCAGATGCGCCTGCACATCACTCGGCCTTGCCTGTGTGCGCGCTCCCCAAATTTCGATAATCTTGTCGTAACGGCCGCGCGACACGTATGCGGCGAGGACGCGCTGATCGGCGGCTTCTCCGCTTTCCACAACCGGCTCGAGGAGCTCTTCGGCGAGCGAGTCGCGCTCCGCACGTATTGCCACAGCGGCGTAGTAGAGGCGCGCACCCACATACTCCGGCGCGAGCTCAAACGCCTGCTTGAATGTTTCGAGTGCCTCGTCAATCTTGCCTTGCGAAAATCGATTTGCACCGAGTTCAAAAAGTATCGTTTGTTTGCCTGGAGAAAGTTCGTGTGCGCGCACGAGCGCACTTTCACCTTGTTCATAATTCCCATACGCGTTTAAAAGCACCCCGAGAAAGAGTGGGAAGCGCGCATTCAAGGGCGACTCTTCGTTCATGGCGACCATTTCTTCTGCCGCTGTATTAAGGAATCCTTGTTTTACGGAAACAGGAACACTCTCATTGCGCGCAATGCTCGCGGCCGCTTGCGCGAGTTGTTCGCGCGCCTCTTGAGTGCCTGTCGTTCCGTATGAAATCGATTGCTTGAAAAACTCGAGGTTTGTCTCAAGCCCCTCCTCATGCGACTGTAGCGCCGAGAGGAGCGCACGGTTTGCGGCGAGCGGCCGCGCGTTTACATACCACGCCACTCCCCACACGAGAAGTAGCGCCGCCACCGCGACGATTGGCAGAGCGCGTTTCGATGCCACTGGAGCAGGAACCGCCTGGGCATCCTGACTCCCTCGCCATGCTACGTAGGCAAGGACAGTCGCAAAAAGAAGATAACTCATGATGTTGTCGAATACGAAAAGGTTTTGGAAGAAATACGCCGCGAGAATCCCTATCAAAATACTGCGCTCATATGGATTGAAGACCTCCCGTTTCCACACGATGTGAATCGCCGTCGCAAAGATCGCAAGGTATCCGAAGAGACCGAGAAAACCGGCGGCAACGAGCCAGTCGAAGATGACGTTGTGCACACGATCAAACCACTGCTCCTGTCCATACATCTGAGGGTTGTAGTATTTGTCGAAGACGATTGCGTAGTTCTCCTGCCCCCATCCGAGGATAGGCCGCTCCTTTACCCCCTCCCACGCCATACCCCAATTCATAAAACGAGCTTTAGTGGTGTTGTCCTCGAGAGAAATGTCTGCAAGTCGATTGAAGCCGGGAATGGTATTGACCCACGCGGCATCACGCACGAGCCAGAAACCCGAAGCGAGGAGTACGAGCCCCAGGAGGAGTGGCATCGTCCATCGCCACGTTTCTCGGGAGGAGACGGCGAGGAGTATGAGCCCGATCACGATGCCGCCGCCGAGGCCGAGCATGGCGCCGCGCGTGCCGGTCAAAAGCAAGATGAGTGTGGTAAACGCGATCGTTGACCCGTACAGAACGGAGATCCAAAAACGTCTTCCGGGCGCACGCGCATCCCACGCCTGCGCCCATAGCAGAGCGGCGAGCCCCGCATGGAAGAGCATGTAGACCGCGAGATAGATCGGATTGCCGAAACTCGCATCGACGCGCGTGGCAGATGAAAAGCCAGGGTTTAAGCTTGCAATCCCCAGGAATTGGAAGAGGCCGTGCAAACCGACCAAGAAAGAAACGGCGAGCGCATAGTGCCAGAATGCCCGCCATAGTTTCTCCGTGTTGAGCACAGAAGAAGCAACGATAAAGTAGAAGAAGAGGTGCACGAGCGTGACGAAACCGTCCATTCGCTCGAAGTTGCTCCAGATGCTCTTGAAGGGATACGCGCCGAAGACGTCGGCGAGGGCGACTATGCACACGAAGAGCGCGAAGGCTCCGAGAAGCCAAGAGCGCCTGGGACGGTATGCGGGATTGACGAGCACCAACGCAAGCCACGCGCCCGTCATGACCTCGACGATAATGCGGAAGGCGAAGTTTTTTCCCGTGATGAAGGGAAAGAAAAGCGATTCTGCGACAATGAAGACGATGAGCGGCAGAGCAAAAACGCCGCCAAGTGCGATAGCTCGCAGCGTCTTTTCAAGCACCATGGGGCCCATAATATCACGGTAAAACCTATCCCCGCTTCTTACTGTGCCTATTCTTTCTCTGAACACGACCGTGATCATCTTCAAGTCGAACGATGTCGTCCTCATCGAATTTCCCGTATGCGACCTCTACGACGATGCCACCCTTCCGCGACGTGAGTCGATGGATCTGTCTTTTTCCGACACGAAACACCTCTCCCTTCTTGAGCTCAATCGCAGGTGCCTTCTTGCCTTTTTGCATAACGGCCTGCGCATCACCCGAGACCAAAAGCCACCACTCTTCGCGATGATGATGATATTGGAGAGAAAGACGGCTTTTCGGTTTGATATATATTGTTTTCAAATTCCATCCCCTCCCGCTGTCCCATCCGTAGTATTCTCCCCATGGTCGTACTGAGCGTGAAGCAGGCTTTCGCGCCGCCTCTATCATCCACGAGGATGATTGCACCTTTCCCCCACGTCCAACATTGAAAGCCAATTTGATGCCGAGGCGCTTGCAGAGAACTGCCTCCGGAGTATTGCCCTTTCCACGATCACCGCCATTCGCAAAAACCGCAGGGCGGACCTGTCTGAGAGCACGTGCGACGCTCCTGTCTGGATCATCCCTCGTGTGTTTTGTCAGCACAACGCTGTCGACGAAGGGAAAGGAGCGGAGGAGTTCCATACGCTCTTTCTGTGGCATAAACACGAATCCTTTCTTTGTACGGAGCCAATTGTCGTTGTTGAGAATGACCACGAGCTTGTCGCCCAGCTTCCGCGCCTCCTTAAAAAGTCTGATGTGCCCTACATGGAGTGGATCAAACCCGCCAGATACCGCCACCCACTTCTCTGACTTTTTTGTCATAGAGAGCATGATGCAGAGAAAAGCGCCGGAGCGCAACTCTTACTACTTCTTGAAATACCATGAAATAACAGAGCTCGATTTGAAGAGCTTGAACTGCTTGAAAATCGGAAAAATGATACAGTCTGTAGATCATGGCAACAGGGACTGTCGCGTGCCGTTCATGCAAAGCAGAAGTGCTTAAGCCGATCCTTTCGTTTGGAACGATGCCTCTTGCCAATGCGCTCCTTTCGGCGGAAGATCTGGGAAAGCCTGAAAAGTCCTACCCTCTCGATCTCGTGTTTTGTCCTTCATGCACGCTGGTTCAGATAACCGAGACCGTCCCCCCGGAAGAGCTATTCAGGAACTATTTTTATTTTTCCTCGTTCTCCGACACAATTCTGGAGAGTGCGCGTGTGCTTGCGGGGAGGATTAAAAAAAACATGGGGCTCGGTCCGCAAAGCCTTGTTGTCGAAATCGCTAGCAACGACGGCTATCTTCTTAAGAACTATCGCGCAGACGGTATACCGGTTTTGGGGATCGAGCCGGCTCGAAACATCGCACGTGTCGCGGAGGAGAGAGGGATCCCCACGCTGGCGGAATTTTTTGATGCGGACCTTGCTAAAAAACTCTCCACGGAGGGGAGAGGCGCCGATGTCCTTCATGCGCATAATGTCATCGCCCACGTCGCCGATCTGCATGGCGTCGTAGCTGGTATCCAAACCCTTCTCAAACCCGACGGTGTAGCGATAATCGAGAATCACTACGTGAAAGACTTGATCGAGCATGTGGAGTTCGATTCTATATACCACGAACATTTATGCTACTACTCGGTCACTTCGTTCCGCAATCTCTTCGCGAAGCATGGCCTCGAACTCGTCGACGCCGAACGCATCCCCCTTCATGGCGGCTCATTGCGGGTTTTCTTCCAGAGAACCGATGGTCCGCGAACGTATGCACAAGAAGGGGCAGATCGCGTGAATGACTTGTTGGAAGAAGAGAGAGCTTGGGGTGTCGACAATTTCGATTTCTACAGAGACTTCGGAGAGAAAGTGGAGAAACTAAAGATGGATCTTTGTTCGCTCCTGAAAAGTCTCTCGTCGGAAGATAAGAAGATCGCCGTCTACGGCGCATCCGCGAAGAGCGCGACTCTTTTGAATTACTTTGGGATTGGAGGTGAGACCGTTTCGTACATCGTCGACCGCAGCACCGCGAAACAAGGACACTACACGCCCGGAGTGCACTTGCCGATCTATCCACCGGAGAAACTACTTGAGGACATGCCTGATTACACGCTTCTCCTTTCTTGGAATTTCGCAGATGAGATTCTTGCGCAGCAGCACGCGTATCGGGCCGGGGGCGGAAAGTTCATCATTCCGATACCAGAGCTTAGAGTTTTATGATGAGCGTATGAAATTCGTCGAGACAAAAATCCCCGGCGTCGTTATCATCGAGCTTGAAAAGAAGCGGGACGAGCGCGGATTTTTCGCCCGTTCGTGGGACGATACAATTGCCGCCGCACATGGTTGCATCATGCACACGGTGCAGTGCAATGTTTCCTTCAATAAGAAAGCTGGGACGCTTCGCGGCATGCATTATCAAAATGAGCCGTATGCTGAGCCGAAAACCGTGCGTTGCACGCGAGGGTCGATATATGATGTTGCGCTCGATCTGCGCCCCGATTCCAAAACCTTCAAACAATGGACCTCAGTTACACTATCGGAGGAAAACCATCAAGTGCTCTACATTCCCAAAGGGTGCGCCCATGGATTTCAGACACTGGAGGATGCCACGGAGGTCTTCTACCAAATGGGTGAATACTTTCACCCGGAGAGCACTCGCGGAGTACGTTTCGACGACCCGGCCTTTAGTATCAAGTGGCCAGAGGCTGAAACTCGCACCGTATCAGAAAAGGATCGCTCGTATCCAGACTGGAAAGCATGACAGAATCCTCCAACACCAAGCGAGTACTCGTGACGGGTGCCTCTGGCTTCATCGGTCGCCAAAGCCTCGAGCCGCTCCAGAGGCGTGGCTTCGAGGTGCACGCTGTGTATCTGACAAAACCTCTTGACGGCACACATGGAGTCACATGGCACAAAGCCGACCTACTGAATGAAAATGATTCGAGGGTGCTGTGCCAGGAAGTGCGTCCGACGCACCTGTTGCATTTTGCGTGGTACGTACACCCGAAGGATTACAAAACATCATCCAAGAACGAGCAATGGGTACGCGCAACGCTCGCGCTTATGCGCGCGTTCAAAGAGCATGGCGGAGAACGTGCCGTGCTTGCCGGGACGGCGATGGAGTACGATTGGAGCATCCCGCAAGATTTTCTCTCGGAATCGAACTCCCCTCTGCGACCAGCGAACCCCTACGGCAAAAGCAAACATGAGACTCACCTTGCCTCTCTCGCATTTGCGCGGGACCATAAACTCTCCTTTGCATGGGGGCGCATCTTCCTTCTCTATGGCCCCTACGAGGCTCCCGCGCGGCTCGTGCCTTACATCATCAACGCACTGCTCGACAACAAGATTGCGGAGTGTACATCGGGAGAACAAATACGGGATATTCTCCATGTTGCCGATGTCGGGGACGCGTTCGCAGCGCTCATAGATTCGCCCATTGAAGGAGCAGTGAACATTGGCTCTGGAAGCCCCACGCCACTCAAAGAGATCATTCTCACTATAGGAGACATACTTGAAAAACGAGAGTGTATACGACTCGGTGCAATAAGTACTGATGAGGCGCCGCGGCTTGTGTTCGATACCGGTCGCCTTATGAACGAGGTCGGTTGGCGGCCCCGATACACGCTCGAAAACGGCCTTCGAGAGACTATCGAGTGGTGGAAAGAGAATAGAGCTCAATATCGGTACTCGTCGCAATAAGGGTCAGCGGCGAGAGAGTGGAGAGATCCCACTTCGGCGTTCCTCGTTTATCCCAAAGAATGTAGCGTACGCCGTTTTCGATGAGAATATTCCGAACAGCCAGTGCATTCGGTACACGCGCACGGTACTCGCTTTCGAGAATCGGCAAGAGTCGTTCGCGCGCCGTAAGAATCTCCGTATCGGCGGACGGGGAGGAATATCTGGTAAGCGATATATCCGCTTCCACGGACTCAATGTTCTGGTACATTACCGTGTACGCATTGGATGTACTCGCGAGCGAAGCCCTCAAGTATCCTGCAGGATCATCGCGAGTATCTTTGTCTAAGTATAGATACACGAAAAACACTTCTTTGAGGTATTCCATCGAAAAAATGGAGACCGTCGCCGCATTATTCCAATAGAGGTCGTGCGGAGTATATATTGTTGTGAGGAAAGGGTAGCTTTCACCTCCTGGATCTCCCAACACAACCGCGGGCGCCTCTTCCGAGAGTCGCGCAAGAACGGGAGCGAAATCCTGCTCACGAAGTTTATTTTCCGCCGTCGTGAAAAATGACTTGTACTGCGTCCCGCCGGTATGGATGAATGCGACTACGATCAAAAGTGCGCTTAGGACCACTCGAAAGCGGCTCATTCTGTCGGGGATGAGCCGCATACCCATGTAGATACTCACAAGAATGGAGAGCGGGACAATAAAATACCAATAGTAATGGCCATACTGTACGGTACGCCCCGTTATCATCTGCTGCTCCAGCGCGACCCATCCAGCGGCAATGAGCGCAAAAATGAAAAGGTTGTTTGGATCACCCCTTCGCATATAGAAATAGAACGCAAACAAGAGCGCGGTCGCGAGTCCCGTCGTGCTCATGATGAACTGTCTGTTGTCTATTGAAAGGAAGAAATGAGCGAGCTGATCGGCCGCCGGCGAGGTATACAGCGAATAGAAAGCCACTAGCTTGGCGCCACCTATCAAGAGACCGATGCTCGCGATCGCAATGCACTGGAGCGCCGCGTCCCACTTGCGCAAAGCGAGCGCGGCAAGAGTAAGACTGCCGAGAATCGCAAGCATGAAGGTCCATGCGTAAAAATATAGATAGAACAACAGGCCAAAGAGTACGCCCGCGGTAAGCACGTATGCGTATGCCGCTATATTCTCGCGCGGCGGCCATCGCAAGGGCCGTGTGAGCGCATAGTAGACAGCTATCAGTGCACCGTAAAACGGAATGAGCGGCATGTACGGAAAGTTGGAGCGACCAAAAATATTAAAAGTATCGTAAAAAATATCTTTTCCGTGCGCTATCACGGAGAGTATCGTGCCGTTCTCAATGAGAAGATAACCACCAACGGCAAAAATTGCTGCTGCCGCAGATATATGCGGATCATCGGAAAGAGCCCTTATTAAGAAAAAGATGAGTGTCAGGAGTATGATGAGACCCGCGAAGTTGAGAACGTTGTAATACGTGACAACGTCGACGAAACCTGTCGTGCGCGTCATAGTGAACGGCGACATGACGATTTGTTCATCATTATAGAGAAACGAGTCGGGGTTTTCTTTCCCCTCAGCAAGGATCGGTTGGCCGAGTGAATGTCCATCGAGCACCTCGCGCGCCCGCGTGAGATAATAGTGTTCGTCGTTTCCGAAGTGGGCAATGTTGATACCCTGATACCGTTCCCCCGCAAAGAACGGGAACGCGATAAGCGGCGCTTCTATCAAAAGCGCGAGGAGTACGAATAGTCCGAGCGTCCAGAGCGGTATTCGTAAGGTCGCCATACTATTTCGCGCCTATGCGATATAAAATAAGATTCTTCAGGAACTCAAGTCCTGTTAGAAGATGTGCGCGTGTGGAACCGCTCTTTCTACTTCTCCACACCGTCTCAAATTCGCATATGGGGATACGGTAACGAAGTGCCTTGATGACAAGCTCCGGATCAAGAAACCAGTCGTGTGAATCAAGCTTTAGAATGTCGGCAGCATGACGAGTGAGTAACTTCGGCGTTGCATTTACATCACGGTACGGAGACCAGTACAGCAGCTGAAATAGTACATACCAAATACGACCTTGCACCTTTCGCCACGGAGATTCGTGGCGAACGGCGCGCACTGCTTTACTTATTTGTTTGCCGCTTGTTTGCATACCCTTGTACAATCGTACAATGTCATCCGGATTCGCTTGACCGTCCGCATGAACCCATCCGATCACCGTCCCTTTCACTTTTGCAAGGCCTGCGAGAATGCCACCCCCATAGCTCTGATTCTCATGCAAAGAAACACTCGAGACGCGAGTATTTCGCGCACGAAGCTGTTGAATGACCTCATCTGTTCGATCGCGGGAGCCGTTGTTCACAATGAGTATTTCGTAGTTGAGATGAGCCGCATTAAACACATGTTCCATCTCGGTAACCACAGCCTCAAGATGCTCCGCCTCGTTATATGCAGGAATTACAATAGAGAGCTCGGGAGTGTTCTCACTCATAGGTTTTCATGATGAAATACTCTCGCGACGCCGTGAACTAGATCCAAGATACTTCCCATACCAAGCCGCTGTTTTACGAAACCCTTCGTGCATCCCGGTTTTTGTTTTCCAGTCCAAGACTTTCTTTGCTTTGTGTGCATCGAGGTATTGGTTTTTTATTTCATTACGAGCGATGTTGAGAATGCGAAACTTGAGTTCGGGCGCTACACGTACGATCTCTTCCAGTACGTCCGAAACACGCTGTGGTTTATTATTGCCGAAATTGAACGCTTCTCCAAAGAGGCCATCGCTCCTCGTGCGCTCTGCCAAACGCATATATGCCTCCACAATGTCATCTATATAGATATAGTCTCGCTTGAACGTTCCGTCGCTCCGAATATCGAGTGTGTGACCTTTTGCGGCAGACCGGAATGCATCAGGAATAAGCCTGCTCCAGTTCGTATCCCCTGGTCCATATACATTCCCACAACGCGCTATCGTGACGGGCAGGGCGAACGTGTGTGCATACATTTGAGCAATGAGATCGGTCCCGCTCTTCGAGCAATCATATGGATTAAGGCCTTGGAGCGGCGCCTCTTCGCGATATGGCAATTTGTCGTGCGAACCATACGCCTTGTCTGATGAAGCAACAACTATCTCGTCTACTCCGCCCCGAACGCGTACACGCTCTAACAACATCCATGTGCCCAGGATGTTCGTGCGAAGAGTCCGTTCTGGATTTTCGTTAGCTCGTACGACGATCGCTTCGGCCGCAAGATGGAAAATAGTCCGAACACGTTTTCCTTTAAGTATCCGGTCAAGCGTTTTCTGTGATGTCACACTGCCGCGTATATAGTTTATTTTTTTCCGCACAGCCCTCCTTTGTTGTCCAAAATCTGGCAACGAAGGTTTGATATCAAGAACAACAACACGCGCACCGTGTTCAGCAAGACACATTGCAAGTGCATAGCCGATGAATCCCGCACCACCGGTAACCAGCACAGAACGTCCACGCCAATGTGATGCCCGTCGTTTTCTCTTCATCGCCATAGCTTCCACGGGGCAGCGCCTCCTTTCCATGCATCGTTTAGAACTTCGGTGTCACGGATAGTGTCCATGCACTGCCAAAACCCGCGATGCGGCAAAGCAGCAAGTTCGCCATCTTTCGCAAGCTTTGTGAGTACGTCTTTCTCGAAAACAAGCATCTCGTCATCCGACATTCGCTTAAAGATACCCGAATCGATCGCAAAAAAGCCGCCATTGATGAGCGTCTCTTTTGCCTCACTCTCCGCGTGGCCTGGTTTCTCGCTAAAATCTTGTACCGAACCGTCTTTTTTGAGTATCACCTCGCCAAACCGCACGGGCGGACGCACCACCGTCATTGTGACTAAGCGCTTCTGCTTTTTATGTTCCACGAGCAGTTTTTTCAGGTCTACATCCGCAACGCCGTCTCCATAGGTGAGCATAAAAAGCGGAGCTTTGAGGAATTTCTCAAGTTTCTTGATGCGTCCGCCTGTTTGCGTGTCGAGTCCTGTGTCGATACAGCTTATCTCCCACCCTTCTGCGGCGGGCCCATGATATGCGAGTTTCGCCGTAGATGTGCCGTGCTTCAGGGTGAAATCGTTCGCATACAGCGGATAATTATTGATGTATTCTCGTATCTTTTCACCTTTGTAACCGAGAAGAAGGACGAATTTTCTAAATCCCTGCGCATAGTAGATCTTCATGATGTGCCAGAGGATGGGCCTGTCCCCAATGCGCACCATTGGCTTCGGAATAAATTCCGTCTCCTCCTTCAGGCGCGTCCCTCGCCCACCGCAAAGGATGACGACGGGGATGTCGCTAATTTTGGGCGTTTTCGAGGCCTTCTTCTGTGCCATGAGACGAGTATACCTCTATTCCATTTTTTTCAGAATCCTGGAATACGAAGATCTTATATGCAAAATATCCTTCCACCGCGATAGTGAGTGCCGCAAGCGCTTGCGCGAAGATAGGTGAAAAGCCAACATATTCGACCAACACATATACGAGAGCGGTGTTGAGTAGGAGATTGAAAAGTACGATACCGAGATAGACGACAAGCTGTTTCCCCACGACATCCGTGCGATGGTCTTTAAATGTCCAAAATTTCTGGAGCGTAAAGCTCACGACGAATCCCATAAAGAATGCGATCACTGAAGAAAGCAGGTACCAGAGCCCCGCAAAATGCACGAGCGCATATAGTGTCGCCAGATTGACGGCGGTCGCGGTTCCTCCTGCGATAAGAAAGCGTGCGATACGGAGGAAGTCCTCGGATGCGTTCAAAAGTGGGTGCACAGATAGGCATGGTAGCATGTCCGCTCTCGTGCATTCTCCCAGGGTCATCCTCAAAGCGCGCGATGTTTTGCCCCCGCCCTTGTAGTACTATTGCCTTGATGAAGCGCATCGCAAGATTTTTGCTGACATTCTTCGCAAACATGTGGGCATGGGGTGAGCATTTTTCATTTCCCCAGAAATACACGTGGAAGTGGAAATTCGAGATGCTCGCTGGGCTCTATGAGAAGGAGACGACGCGCCTCTTCAAGGCCATCGTCGGCCCTGGCATGACTGTGGTGGACATCGGCGCTCACATTGGTTATTTCACACGACTTGCCGCACGAAGGGTGGGAGAAGGCGGGCGCGTCTACGCATTCGAGCCTGACGAAGAAAATCGAAAGCGTCTTCTTCAAAACACTCGTCGATTCCCGAACGTTACAATATGCGCGAACGCTGTAACCGATCATGTCGGGACTGTCTCATTTTTCCACATTCCACAAAGCACTGGATGCCACAGCACCATAGCTCCGGCTTCTACTTCAACACGCACGACCGTGCCAGCAACCACGCTTGACGCATTCACTGCCGAACATGGCATTTCCCATATAGATGTGATCAAAATGGATATTGAAGGTGGCGAATATGTGGCGCTATTGGGTATGGAAAAGACACTCTCTACGAAGGGTCTGCAAATAATTATGGAGTACAATCTCGAGGCGCTCGATAATTCCCATACCGACAACGAAAAAATCCTCACACATTTCGCCAACCGCGGATTTACTATTGATGCGATCACCGCGCAAGGACTACGCCGAATCCAATCTCCCTATTCAGACTCTCTGAGAAAATACCTCGGGCGCGAGAACACAATCAACATCTTCTGCAAACGAGTATGAACAGGCCCTTAATCCTCGTCGTAATCCCGTACGGTTTCAACGACCGCATGATGAGCTTTCCCGAATTCACGATAAGCCGTCTTCTTGCAAGAAACGGCTGGCGCGTTATCGGACTTACACGACGCGAAAAAGGTGAACCTCAAAATCACTCTCTGTATGGCATCCGAGTCTTCCGGTATCAGGGAACGGTAGCAGGTATTTTTCGTGCACTTATGATATTCGTTTTCTCACGACCCGACGCTGTGCATGTACACATGCTCCGCAACAACCGCCTCGGTGTCATCTGCGCAATGCTCGCAAAACTTTTCGGCATTCCGCTCGCATTCTCTGAAGCGGGACTTCTGCACGATCACTATTTGGTAGAGGATCGCGACGACCCCCTCGGGAAACCGCTTATGTACAAAAACATCATCAAGACCTTTGGCATCCGCGGCCTACGCAGCTACTTTTTCCACTGGCCACTTACACATGCCGACAGGATCGTTTTTTATTCAAAGCACAATATTCCTGTCGCAACTGCCCTCGGTATTCAGAATGTTCGCTATGTGCCGCTCATTGTTGACGAATCGCGTTGGGAAACGCTGAACAAAAGCGAGATCCCACGAGCATTACCTGAAGGACCATTCGCACTTTTTGTCGGACAAATGAAATTGCGTAAAGGATGGGACATGATTTTGCGCTCTATCCCGCTTACAGATCGCTCCGCGGTGAGAACTTTTGTTTTCGTGACTTCTTCAGCAAAAGAGGAGACGTCGGATTTCGCGGCGCTTACCAATTCACTCGGCGTTCGTGACAGGGTTCTTTTCCTCGGACGTCCTTCCAATACCCTCTTGAAACAGGTGTTCGATAAAAGCGTACTTGTTATCGTGCCTTCACGTTATGAGGGATTTGGTCTCGTACCGCTCGAAGCATTCGAAATGGGCAAACCCGTCGTTGCCTCTCACGTCGAAGCTCTGACTGACTTTCTCGAAGATGGAGTGAACGCTTCTCTCGTTCCACCAAAAGAGCCGGAGGCGCTCGCCGCGAGCATTATGAAAGTTATGCGGGATGCGACATTTCGAGAGCGCATCATACAAGGCGGTCATGCGACGCTTGCGCGCCTTCGCAGTCATGAGTATCAAAAACAGTGGCTTGATTTTTATCGCGAGCTTATCGCATAAAAAGATCGATGTTTCCAGATTTCGTTGCGAAAGGATTCCGAGCGGGATAGAATCCCATTCACATGCAAAAACACAAGAAGCGCGCCCTTATCACGGGCATAACCGGCCAAGACGGTTCCTATCTTGCCGAGTATTTGCTGAGTCTGGGATACGACGTCTGGGGGCTCCTCCGCAGAACGAGTCTCGAACCCATGCTTCGCATACGCGATCTCACGTCCTCAAAGAATTTCCATTTCTGTTACGGCAATCTGCGCGACAGCGCATCGCTCGCGCGTGCACTTGAAGAATCACAGCCGGACGAAATTTACAATCTCGCTGCTCAATCAGATGTCGGCATTTCGTTCTTGTGCCCCGAAGAAACTACGGAAGTAAATTATCTCGGCGTTGCGCGACTCGTGAACGAGGCAATGCGCATTGTCCCGCGGGCGCGCATGTATCAGGCGTCGACGAGCGAGATGTTCGGCACAACACCGCCGCCGCAGAACGAACGCTCGCCGTTCTCCCCTGTTTCTCCCTACGGCATTGCAAAACTTAAAGCACACGAGGACTTCGTATGCGGGTATCGAGAACGCAATGGTTTGTTCATTTGTTCGGGCATTTTATTCAATCACGAGTCGCCTCGGCGCGGGGAGCATTTCGTTACGCGCAAAATCACCATCTCGCTCGCGAAAATTAAGCTCGGCCTGCAGAAAAGTGTTGCGCTCGGAAACCTCAATGCAGAACGAGACTGGGGATTCGCGGGCGATTACGTGCGCGCGATGCACCTTATGCTGCAGTCTAAAAAGCCGGAGGATTTCGTTATCGCAACAGGAGAGGCGCACACAGTTCGCGAGTTCGTCGAGGAAACGGCGCGCGCACTTGACATGCACATCACATGGAAAGGTAAGGGTTTGCGAGAAGTCGGCATCGGAAACAATGGAGAGACTATCGTCACGGTAGACAAAAAGTTTTACCGACCGAACGAGGTTCACGCACTCCGCGGCGATTCATCGAAGGCACGACGCAAACTCGGCTGGCGTCCAAAGGTGTCATTCAAAGAGCTCGTGCACATGATGGCCACGGCAGACCTCGAACAAATAAAACACCTCGCTGCAAGCTGACGAGGTATTTTATTTTTGAGAACCGTCGGTTCTCAACGCTCGCTCTGCTCGCTGCTCTCCTCCACGGGGAACCGGGTGCGGTTCCCCGACCCCCTCCGCGCTTTGCGCATTCATCCTCAAAGCAGAGCTTCGGGGAATTCTGCGCAAAGATTGAAAAAGAGCCGCTAACGAAACGCATGAATGGCAATGGATCGCGTTCTGCAAACGGATCAACCTCGCTTAGACAATATCCGTGAGAGCCCGGCGCGGTACATGTTCCATATTTTCTCTCGTTCGTTTTCTTTTGCATCCTCCCACGCCGCAACGTAGTCAAGTTCAAAGCCCGTATCGAATGCCGCAGAAACAAAGTTCAGAAGTCGGCGTTCATACTCAGATGTTTTGAGATCCGCCCGCAACTGTTCATTGATGCGCCCTGCAAGCGTCGAAAAGTCCGTATGCTTCACCACGTTCGGCAGTTTCAAGATTATTCCTTCCTCGCCGAATTGGATGACGGGGATGTGGTACATGGCCGCCTCCACCATAGCCGTCGAATTTGGCGCCGTAACGAGTGAAGCTCCTTTAATGAGTTCCTCGCTCGAAATCCGGTAATCAACGAGCTTGATATTCGGCGTTCCCGCTAGGTCTTTTAAATATTCGGGCGAGCGCAAGCCCTGCATGTCAGGATGATCCTTCACGACGAGCGTGTAGTCGGCAGGAAGAGAGAGTGCGATTATGCGCGCGAGTTCTCGCTGATTCTTGAAATGCAAAGCAAATACGTCGAGTGTAACTTCTGGCTCAACCTGCAGAGGATAGTACACATATTTCCCTACGCCCTTGGCGGAGTAGTATGGAAAATTCCTGGCAGCGCGAGACCATAATTTTTTGGTGAAATAATCACGTAAAATAATACGCGGCGGGCGGCAATCGAGCGAGGGGCCAAGCGTCGCGATACAGTCGGTATGCGCTCTTGTGTACCACTCCCATATACGTCGAAGAGGTGCCAGCTCCATTCGTGCTTGCTTTAAGAGGGGCGGTTTCCTCCAGCGCCGTTCGATATAGCCAGGAACTTTAAATGTTTCGCGAAATTCAGCAATGTACTTCTTAGCTCGCTCTGCATTATCGCTTTTTGCGCCACCATTCAATTCGTCAATGCGCTCATGGAATGCACCCGTATCCTCGTGAGGACTCTCCGATAATATCCATACGCCGTTCACCCTCGAATCGACCGCGCATAGCGACCGAACTCCGCGAGCGCGAGCCATGTGGTACACCATCACATGCGATGGTTCGGCGAGAAGGGGCGCTATTACGGCGTCTGGCTTAAATTCATCAAATATCTTTTTCACGTATGCATATACCCCTTGCACGTACCGGATAATTTCTTCATCCGACATCTGTTTTCGCCCATTGTAATAAAATTTCTCTGCGTACGAGCGCGTTATCTCCCGAGACCCCGCGACAAGCGGCCATATACTATCGATTCCGAGCGCCTTCGTGATTTCCTCCAGACTTGCTGGTGTGCCGGAAACATACATATCGGGCTCTTCGAAAACCGCATCGTTGTTGATAAGCATTTCATATTTCACATCTGTTTGTTGGAGGTGGAATTGATGCGCACTTTTCTTATAGGTGACCGCGGCAAGAGCACATTCCTCTCCGACAAGCTTCTTCGCGAGATAATGGCCTATACCCACACCCCAGTTGCGTTGCTGGACGATGAGAACGCGCTTTCCTCTCAAGCTCATAGCGCCACATGTGCGCGCCCGAGCGGTGTCGCACGCTTAATGTCTTGCTTCGCTCGTTTACTCAAAACGTGTTTGTAATACTTCGGCGCAAGCCCGTAGCCAGGCCGAATAGAGCGCACATTCTCTTTCGTGAAGCGCTCTCCTTTTTTGATATCTTGAACGACATACAATGAGCGGCGGAATACAGCATTCTTCTTCTCGTCTGCGCTACGTGTATACGTTGGCTTACCGAGCGATGCTTCAACGGTCCGCACAGAACGCACGAGTAAAGCGAGTTCTTCCGGCTCTAGCGAAAAGGCCGCATCGGGACCGCCGTCGGCGCGCTTGAGCGTAACGTGTTTTTCGATGACACGCGCACCGAGCGCGACACTTGCCACCGCAATTTCTGTGCCGAGCGTGTGGTCCGAGAGACCGGAGAGCACGTCGAAACGCTGGGCGATGTCGGGGATGGTCGCAAGATTCATGTCTTCGGGCTTTGCGGGATACGCACTCACACAGTGCAAAAGCACAATGTCTTTGGTACCTGCCTTTCTAAGTGTTTTGAGCGCTGTGCGGATTTCATCGAGCGAAGCCATGCCGCGCGACATAATGACGGGTTTTTTTGTCTTCCCGATACGCTCAAGGAGCGGAACATCAACGATCTCGAATGAAGCGACCTTGTATGCCGGCACACGGAATTTTTCGAGAAAATCAACTGCGGTCTCATCGAATGGCGTTGAAAAACATATGAGACCGCGTTTTTTGGCGTGCGCAAAAAGCTTTTCGTGCCACTCCCATGGTGTATGTGCCCATTCGTAGAGCTCATAGAGTGTTTTCCCCTTCCATACCGGATTGCTCTTTACGATAAACTCGTCGCGATCCGAACGTATCGTCATCGTATCCGGCGTGTACGTCTGTAGCTTGACGGCATCTGCCCCGGCATCAGCCGCGGCGTCGATGATTTCGAGCGCGCGCTTAATGTCGCCGTTGTGATTACCCGATACCTCAGCTACGATGAAAACGGGCCGCCCAGGGCCGATTTCTCGTTTCCCAATCTTGAACATGAGGCGATAGTAACACTCGACTCTCTCTATCGCCACTCGACCATAGGTCTATCGTCGTCCGGGTCTTCAGAGCGTTCTTCTGAAACTGGTTGCAGACCAAGCGCGCTGGCAACAGACTCCGACGGGATGTGCCCTCTCTTGATGTGCGCGACGATTTTCTTCTCTCCCAGGAACATCTGTACAAATTTCTTTACCATTGGTTTACTCAGACCCTGTCCGCGGAACTGCGATGCGATAGTGTAAGAAATCTCTACATGATCGTCGGGCAAAAGGTCGGCGCGGACCGTCCCGACAGGGACACTTTCGAGCTCGGCTATGGCAATCACGGATTCGCCGCTCGTAAGCGCACGGTCGAACCACTGCTTGTGCTCTTCCCATCCGATGGGTCCAGTATGACGTGATTCATGCCGCGCCACACCATCATTGCGCCACTTGAACAGCAGTTCTTGGTCGTCTTTCTTCGCGAGTCTCAAATCGAGATTCATATCATTCCTTGGGGTAAATCTTTAGAATGTAGCTCCTCCCTTTATGCGTGAAAAATGCCGGGTAGCGTTCGTTATCAACGACGCGTAATACATCGAAAAGCTCCGCGAGGGTCTTCGAAGTACCGAGCTCGCTGTCTTTTGCACTCCGACGTTCGTAAAAACCCTCCTCTCCCGATTGCGGTCTCGGCTTCATGTCCGGGTCCTTCAAAAAGCCTGATATGAGCGCCTCTGTCGCGTCCCATTGCTTGGCGCGTAGTTCGTCCACGAGCTCAGTGCCGTCGAATTCGATCGTGCGCGTAGCGTGAATGTCGCCTGCGTCCACTTTGTCGGCCGCCTCGAAAAGTGTCACGGTGATCTTGTTCTTTCCTTGTAGTATCTGCCATGTGAGCGGTGACCAGCCCTTACCGCGTGGCAAATCGCTCTCGTGTACGACAAGATTGTGCTTGTTGCGACAGCGAATATCGGCAGGAACGATCTTTTCACAGCTTAAAAAGAGGGCGACGTCGCCCTCTGGCACATCCTCCGCCCGTTCCGAATACGTGACAGCATGACCATCGCGTTCCAAACGTCCTTGAAAGTCCCTCGCGTATGGGACGATCCAACTTCCGGGATTATCGACGAGAATATTAACCTTCATACAATGTCGGCATCTGCCGTTACGCGACCTCTCTTCAGGCATGCATTACTGAATTCTATACGCATGACGCCAATCTCTATGAACGCGCGTGGGTACTCGGGAGCGTCGAGCATGCGGATATGGTCATAAAGTTGTCGTGCGGTCGCCTTCTCAGGTAGACGGCTCATTTCCAATGTGCGGCGTGGGAATACTGTCGCCCTCCCCTTTTGAGGATGCGGCGCAGGTTGGCGGACAACAATGTGTGTCATCATAGAAAATGAGACCTCTGCGAGTTTCGTGTACAACTGCTCTGCGCTCCCTTTCGAGATGTCGAGAGGTCGCTTCAAGTATATCGGACCCGTATCGACACCTTTAGCTACACGTAGCGCAGTAACTTTCGTTTTATACACGCCGCGAGAGATGAGATTCTGCAGAGGGCTACCGCCACGACCGAACGGCAGATCGGTCATGTGGAACACCACGCATTCGAATTGCTCGTACACATCGCGCGGAATAATCCATGACCAATGCGGTATAAAGACATAGCGAGGGTTCAGTCGTTTGAGTTTCTCTGCCGTGAGATCCTCTTTTTTTGTTATCAGTACTTTTTTGTAGCCGCGGGGTACCTTCCATCGCTTATATTCCGCGATATTCCACGGGCGAATAGTTGCTATGACGATGGGAATTTGCTTCTTCATAGAGGCTGAGCACGTGCATATACCATACCTTATCGGAATCGGTACGTCCCGCTCTTGATCTGGCGTATCCCCTCATTCTCCTTCTCGATGCGCTCTTTGAGGAATTCGCTGTGATACGCGTCCTCAATCAATGCTTGCCATTTTTGCGGAGAATCGGCAATCAATACCTCTTCAGCAGACACGAGTATCACACGATTCGCGAGCTCAGAAAATTCCGCTTCGATCATTGCCCCGACGCGCGGCACATGCCAACGACTCGTTACGATAATGACGTGCTCCCATGCTCGCTCCGAGAGCATGTGCTCAAGCGCTTGTAATTGTTGGTAGGTCGAGTTGGATTTCGCCTCGGGGAAAATGCGGGATGACTGTATGCTGTGCTTTAGCAGCTCGCGATGCATGACCTCGGCAAGGAGCGGTTTTTCTGGCTCGATCCCCTGTGGATGCTCGTATCCAATGCCGCCGCTCGGCACAAGCAGTGCACGCGGGTACTTGTGCGCAAGGATCGTGGCCGCTTCCACACGGAGCGACTGGCCTGGAGATCCGTAGACAGCATCAACCTCTGACAAATCGGTACTCTGCCACGTGTCGCCGATTCTCTTAATACACCCGGAGAGAATGACTATCGCGTCTGGCAGTCGTTCAGTTACTTTATTGTGCTCCATAAACTCGGGTTTACGACGGCGCGCTCGATAGTGCGAAAGCTATTCTCGATCTCGCGCACAAGATCGTCATTATTACGTTCCTCCTCCACGATACGAAGGTTGTCGTTCAACTGCTCCTCTGTCTCAACACCGAAAACGACGTGGTGCGCTTTGGCATGAGAATACGAATAGAGCAATGCCGCTTGCGCCGGTGTCATCCCATATCGATCCGCTATCGCGCGAAATGTCTCAACATATGATCGAGCAAACGAGAGATGTGCGGGTATTCGCCCGGGCTCCATGACGAGAAGCCCCTGCAAGAATGGGCTGCGTGCGAACACGGTTATACCATTGCGTTCCACGATCTTCCAAAAATCGGTTTTTTCTATTCTCTGGTCGAGCGCATTGAGCGGCACTTGAACGTAATCGAGCCCAAGCTCTGCGGTCTGGAGCGCCTCGGCTTCGTCGTAGGTCGATACCCCGATATGGGAGACCAGCCCTTTTGCTTTTGCCGCTTCAAGTCCTGCAACGACATGCTTGAGGTACACGTATGATGGCGTGTGCAAAAGATACCCGTCCAGTTTTTCCAGACGAAGCCGTTTGAGTGATTTTTCTATTTCGGTGAAAACGATATCTGCAATAGGAGTACCGTCGGGATAATCGTTGAGTGCGTGCGGCTTCATTTTCGAGATAACGAGCACTTCATTCTGTATCCCTCTCCCTTCTATCCACTCTCCAAGAACATCTTCGGCCATTCCATATGCAAAAGCCGTGTCGAACGTGTTGATTCCATGCTGGAGAGCAGTGTCGAGTATCGCAAAGGCCACGTCCTTCGTGGGCCGCCCCGAAGTGTTGTTGAGCCCGTAGTCCATACCGAGCTGCACAGTGCCGAGAACGAGACGTGATCTATCCATGGTTCTTGAGCCACTCCTCATCTTCATGTCTTCCTTTTTCTATCCACTCGTATCCTGTACCCCCTTGATGTATCTCCAAAAGTTCGGGCTTCTCCCTCAGCAGCCGCAGTACGTCGTGCATATGAAATATCGTACCCTCCTTATACAAGTGCGTATAGACTGCGCTGACGAATTGAAAATCCTCTTCCGTATCGACTGACCAGTGATACGCAGAGTGATCGCCGTTGCCGAGTGTCCACTTTTCGTCAAGCCTGAAGCGCTCTGGATGCTTCCGGATATACGGCATCACATGCTCTCGCTCTGACGGTAACTTAGCTTCGTGCGCTGCCGTCTCCAGCGCACTGAAAGTCATCACATCAGTGTCCAGCCCTTCCGGAAGATTAACGGGCGTCATTGTTTCGTCGACATTGGCAGCGAGGAAGTGTTCGATGACGAGATCGATGACAATAGGATCATGCAGTGGACAGTCGCCCGTCACCCGCACCACGATGTCGGCTCTTGCAAGCTCCGCCGCTCGATAGTATCGGTCAAGGACATCGCGTTCACTCCCGCGGAAAACAGTGACGCCGGATGCGGCTGCGACGTTCGCTACAACGTCGTCATCAGGTATATCGCTCGTAGCGAGTATGAGAGCATCGATGCGCTTCGAGGCTTTCAAGCGCTCAAGTTCTTGCGCGAGCATTGGCTTGCCCGCAAGCGGACGCAATACTTTTTTCGGTAGGCGCGTTGAGTTGCTGCGCGCTTGCACGATGCAAACGATGTGTTGTTCCATACCTTAGTTAAGCCGCTGAAACCCTGTATGCGCTACGGGTCCTTTGAGTCGCGTGAGCACATCGTCTTTTTGCACCGCGTCCGCAAGTACTGCAAAGGCGTCATCGGCCGCATTCAAATAGGTGGCGACATGTGCCTTGGTGTGTGCAAGCGAAGGGTAAAAGAGATGCGACGCAAGAATACCGCGCACGAGCATTTCCTGTGTGTAAAGCGTCCGGAGCGCCTGCCCGTCTTTGCCCAAAAATTTCAAGACGCTCAAGACTGGCAAACCTGCTATCTCAAGATCGACGCCGTGTTTCTCGCCGAGCTCGCTCCAGATCTCGCGCACCGCCTCACCGATCTCTTTCATGTGTTTCGATGCATTCTTGGCACGGAGCTTCTTGATAGTGGCAAGTGCTGCAGTCGGCCCGATGCGCTCTGTCCAGTACGTACTCGATATAAAGGTGTCTTGCGCCGCTTGCATGATATTGCGCCGCCCGATGATGGCTGCCATGGGGTAGCCGTTGCTTATGCCTTTGCTGAAAATCGCCATGTCGGGATCAATCCCATAGAGGAGGTGTGCCCCGCCGCCCGTCAGGCGAAAACCCATCGTAATCTCGTCGAATATGAGTACTGCTCCGGCATCGTCAGCGATGGCGCGGACTTTCTCAAGGAAACCTCGTGTGGGCTCTGTGCCGTGGAGCGGTTCCATGATGATTGCCGCAACTTTCCCTTTGTTATCTTCTATGATGCTTTCCAATTCCTCGACGTGATTGTATCGGAACGGAAGAATAGAGCCTCGGAGACCTTGCGGCACACCCTTCGCCTCTAGACCTGCGAGCAAGTGATCATTCAGACCTTTCGAGTCCTTGAGATTTGTCGCAAGGTACCAGTCCGCCCAGCCGTGATATCCGCAAAAAGCAATCACGTCACGTCCGGTCGATGCACGCGCGATGCGAGCTGCGATAGCCATCGCCTCTCCGCCAGCGCGCGCATAGCGCACCATCTCGGCCCATGGATGTATCTCACAGAGAAGCTCGGCGAGCTCTACTTCCTCGGGGGCGTTCAGCGTTGCCATGGTACCGCGCTTTACCGCGCGCGAGACAGCCGCGTTCACATCAGGGTCGGCATATCCAAGCATGCACGCCCCTATGCCCATGATGCTCATGTCGAGATACTTTCGGCCGTCGAGGTCCCATACGTGAACACCCTTCGCCTTTGAGTAGTAGGCTGGCCAGTTATCGGGCAAAAACATTTCGGCGCGCTTGGAGAGCAGTTGGTTGCCGCCGGGTATAAGTGTTTTCGCTTTTTTCCAAAGCTTCTGGCCTTTGCCTCCGAGCCGCTTGATATCGCGACGCATATTTATTCGTGAAAGATCCGATTTATCATGAACGATTCCGCCCAAAAGAAACCTGATTCGGAGCCGCGGACTTTCGCAAGCGCACGTAACGCTTCCGGCGAGCGTCCATGTGGATCTGGACGCACTTCGCTCTTATACGCTTGCATGGCCTTTACTTTTGCCTCTACCTCTTTCTTGGAAAGTTCGACGTAAAAGTTCGGTTCCCAGTTGGCCGGCCGAAGGTGGCCAGTGCTTGACGGAACCTCTCCGGAGATAAGGATCGTGTGGTACCCGAGTGCCGGTCGAGTCGCGATAACGGCAGCCTCGTGGCAGTACTGATGATCGATATTTGTGCAGAACCGGTGGTTTGTGAAAACAATATCAGGCTTAACTTTTCGAATGATGCTTTCGAGCCAGTGTATGAGTTCAAGACGAGAGTATTTGTCGAGCTCGTTGTCTGCAAAGTCGCCCAAATAAACACGTTTTGCCGGAATGCCAAGAACTTTCATGGCTGTATAGCAATCCTTCCGTAAGCCCTCCAATGCTTTCTCCCGCTTTGTTTTAACCTGTACGTTACTGCGTGAATTGATGCCGGTCGAAGGGATGGCGACATGAACCTCACAGCCGAGACTTTTGCATTTAGCGAACGTGCCTCCTGCTGCAAGGGTTTCGTCGTCAGGATGCGCGAAAAACGAGAGGATGCGCTTACCCTTGAGTTCAATCATAGGTACTTCGTCAGTATATCCCTGAGCGTGTGTACTACAAACATCTGTTCTTTTGGCGTAATGTGGGGGAAAAGCGGGATGGAGATGCATGACGCCGAGAATTCCTCGGTATGCGGACAAAGCCCCTCCGGATAGCCGAGGGAGCGGTAGTAGGGATGCAGGTAGACCGGCAAGTAGTGAACCTGCACGCCGATACCGGCCTCGCGCAGTGCAACGAACACCTTGTCACGGAGGTGCGGAGCGACGCGTACAACGAAAAGATGCCATGCGGAATTTTCAAGACTCGCGCGTGGTGGAAGCGCAATGCCCGGCACGTCTTCGAGCAAATCGAAATAGCGCCTTGCCGCTACGCGACGCGCCTTCACAAAGCGGTCGAGCTTTTTCATCTGGCTCATACCGAGCGCCGCCTGTATGTCGGTCAAGCGGTAGTTATATCCGAGAAGCTGCATCTCCTGATGCCACGCCGCGTGCGAGGTGGCCTTAAGCTTCTTTGGATCACGCGTGAGTCCGTGCGTGCGAAACACCAAAAGCTTGTCGAAATATGCTTTACTATTCGTAAGTATCGCGCCTCCCTCCCCTGTCGTAATGGATTTGACGGGATGGAAGCTGAACATCGTCATATCGGCTTGCGTCCCCAATTTTCTCCCCTTGTACGAAGCGCCAAGTCCTTGCGCCGCATCCTCGATAAAGACAAGCTCGCGCTTCTTTGCGAGGCTCCGCACCGAATGCAGATCGGCTGGCAGTCCGGCATAATCGACCGCGACAATACCTTTGGTACGTTTCGTGATCTTCCGCGATGCATCTTCTACGTCGATATTTCCAGATGAGGCGTCGATGTCGGCAAATACTGGCTTTGCGCCGAGATAAAGGGCGGCATTCCCGGTTGCTGCGAAGGTGAGCGCTGGCACAATAACCTCATCCCCTTTTGCAAATCCTGCCGCGAAGTATGCACCGTGAAGCGCTGCCGTGCCGTTTGAGAACGCAACACAGTATCGTGCGCCCGCGTACTTTGCCAGAGTATTTTCAAACTCCTTTACGGCGGGACCCTGTGTCAAGAAAGGCGACCTTAATACTTTTGCTACCGCCCGTATATCGTCTTCCCCTATCATTTGCCGTGAATACGGCAGGTTCATACCTTCAAAATCTTCTTTACATGTGAACGATCGAGAAGAAATTGTGGCGCATTGCTTACATACACGACTCCTTCCGGGAAAAGCTTCGCTTTCGGAAAGTATGGCTTCGCGGTCCACGGATGGAACTCGGGAACGATTGCGTACATGGCGCCGATGTCTTTGGTGCGAGGTGCCTCATGCTCCGTCACGAGCGTCTCGTGGAGCTTCTCGCCAGGACGCATTCCAACGACCTGTATCTTGCACTTCGGCGCGAGCTCGCGCATCACGTCCTCAACTCGCAGACTCGACATCTTCGGCACGAAGATCTCGCCTCCCTCCATAGTCCCAAGTATCTTCGTTACCAATTTCATGATGTCCTCGATATGGAGCCAGAACCGCGTCATGCGCTCGTCTGTCAGCGTGAGTGTACCCGTCTCTTTTTGCTTGCCGATGAGTTCGACGAGTGAGCCGCGACTGCCGATGACATTGCCGTATCTGACGACACTGATCCGCGTCTTCCCTGTCCGGCCGCGATATGAATTGGCGGCGACCGCCAAGCGTTCAGCGCACATCTTGGTTGCTCCATACAGATTGATAGGCTGTACCGCCTTATCCGATGAAATGAAGAGTACGCGCTCGACGTTGCGATCATGTGCCGCGTCTATAACGTTTTTCGTTCCTACAATATTGGTCTCAATGGCTTCCGAGGGGTTGTACTCTAGGGCCGGTACCTGTTTGAGGGCCGCGGCATGTATTACGATGTCCACATGATTGAAAGCCCGATCAAGGCGAGACCGGTCGCGGATATCCCCGATAAAAAAATGAAGGCGCGGGTCGGGTCCGAATTCCCGAGCCATTTCACTCTGCTTGTACTCGTCGCGGCTGAAAACGGTGACCCGCTTGACCTTTGGCATTGCAAGCAGGTGCTGAGTCATGGCGCGACCAAACGTACCGGTACCGCCCGTAATGAGAATGGACTTGCCATTCAGGTAAGAGGCCGACATGCGCGATACTGTACCGCTTAAGAGGAGGTGGGTCAACAGTCAACAGGGGGCAAAATAACCTTCTGCACCGTCTTTCATTCGACATTAGAGTACACGTAATAATTTTTCCTTGATCAGACACTTGATGACTGGGCGGATGGTCTTTTTCTCAACACCAAGAATTTCACACAAACATGCCTCGTCAACAGAACCGTCAGCGTAGGCCAAACAATCCAGTAGCATTTGAGAGAATGAGGAAGCGTGAGCTGCTTTGGGGTCGGTCTTGTAAAGACCGCGTTTTCCGAGCTGCGGTTCGCCGCGAACCGCAGAGCGATAACGGCGATTCGATTCCAGATAGTTCACGAGCGAAATGAGCATACTCAATGATTTCTGCAGTCCGCGCGGCGTCACGAACGAAAGATTGTCGAGTGAGGTATGGTATTCAGGGTAGGTCGTGAAGCGACTTCGGCACAGAGTAACGGTGGGAAGATTGATGCCAGCAAATCCGTACTGTCGCTCATCGCTTCCTCTCTGGAGAAAAGAGTATTCGACGAAGCGTTGGTCCGCTTTTTTAAGAATGCGTCGCGCAACACGGTCAGCATACGTCGAGGCGTGTTTGGATTGGATAAATGAAAAACGTCCTTCGTCACCGAGGCACGAGAGTACGAAACACGCGACGGTGTTTTTTTGCAGATCCTTGAGATTTCTGCTCGCGTATACGATAGAGCCGATTGTTTCGGGAATGAATGCAAACCTGTACGTGTATCGTCGGGGGAGTAACGCCACGTATTGCGCGAGAGCGGCGGCAAGCACAGGGCCGGAGAGTTCATTGTTGGCCATCGACGGATGACATATGTATGTGGAGAAAAATATCTCCTCTTTTGTTTCGCCTGGAATGACAACGTCCGCATACGTGAGGTGCCCCCGAGCGAGTGTACTATCGATGCGGACGCGGTACGTATCAGCGGAGAGTTTCTTTCTGTCGTTGTGGGACAAGCAAAAACCCCACGTGCGCCGATAGTATGACGTGACATACGGTATCGCATCCGGTTGCCCGGGCAGCGAGTGAAGATGATTCTCGAGCTCGTCACGAGTCATCGTTCGGTCTACCGGCTCAGAGTACCCCACGACATGTAATGTATGCTTTTTGAAATCTATGACCCGCTCTCCCTTGGAATTCGCCACATACGCATCTCGAATGTTCCACTCGTCTGGTACCCTCCAGTCAAATGCCTTTGTCCCACTTTTTACTTCATGGACCTTGAGTGGAATTGAGTCTGACAGTATCGACAGTGTTTCTCGTACACCGTTGCCTGTGATACTCCTGCAAATCGGGAACAGCTGCGTTGCTAAATCGTGACACGCCTTTCCATCTCGAAGCCGCATAACGTTATACTCTCGCCTCAACAACGAATGCAGAGCACAAGAAATATGCGCGCCAATCGGCGATCCTTCCCTCGAGACGTACAGCTTCTTTCAGAAAAAGTTTCGGATCCATTTTCTGTAAATACGGCATCGCCGGATGGTAGTGATACCACAATAAGTCCACGTTTTTGAACCCACGCCCCTCGAACAGTGATTTAACCTCAAACGGGTTGTGGAATTTTGAGAGGATTGCGTCATAGCCCGGCGCCTTTGAATGCGCGACCCTCGATCGAATTTCTGGTTGGTCCATCCTTAATCTCTTCCCCAAGTCAGCTTTCACATGCTTTTTCAATTTCGGGTCAACATCTTTCAAGAGGTCGGTAAGGAAGAATTCCGCTGTGTGTCGATTCTGAGTGAACAGGGAAAATAAAGAGTTACGAAATTCGATAAAAACACTGCCCCCCGGGCGAACGAGCGAGCGCATATTGGTAATGACTTTTCGTTCATCTTCTACATGAGGTAAGACACCCATGGCAATGAGTCCATCAAACTTCTTTCCTTTCAGTTTCTTCCCGTAAGTTTTTTTATCCTGAATATCAGCTAAGAAAACGAGTGACGGATCAAGTCCGACTTTAGTGAAATTCTCCCGGCACGTCTCCACCATTTTCGGAGCGATGTCTAGACCCTGCACATCGAAACCTTGCTTGGCGAGCGCGATCAAGGGCGTTCCTTCCCCCACGCCGACCTCGAACACGCGGTGTATTTTCCTCTTTTTGAAAGACTTCTCGAGCAATTTCAATCGGAAATAGTTCGCTGGATACACGAGATTCGGATCCGTAAGCGCCCGCTTATCGTACTGGTCTCTCGATATGTCTATCGTCGCGTCGTAGTGAGAACTGACTGCAGGCCGTGATTTATTTTTTTTCATAGCGTATTGATATAGCATTAACAATGTTCAATCAAGGAACGCGACGTTGTCGCAAGTAGCTATTAAGCGCACGGCTTATCTCGGTCAACGATTCTGTATACGATATATTTTCGGCTCCTCCGATTATGCTGTCGATGAATGCGCGAATCCCCACGGTATCAAGCGCTTTCAGGAACGCGAATATATCTTTCTCGGTCGGACGCAGTACCCCGATGCGAACCGCTTCGAGCGCAGCGGCGCACTCACTCACACTCGAGACACTCGTGACTCCTCCGCAATCGCGATACCACGGATAACCGAAAATAAGAACGGGAACTCCACGGAGCAGCGCCTCCCAGCCTGCGGTACCCATGACGGTAACGACCGCCTTTGACTTGCGCGTGAGTGAAAAAGTATTCGTGAACGTGGGAACGAGCTTCACACGCGGTATGCGTGCCAAGCGCTCGTAGTAGCCACGGAAACGTGCGTTCGAATACCGCGTCTTGTCACGAATCCACCATTGAGAGGGGTGCTCTTTCACAAGGAGAGACCACCCTTCGGGTAACGCAGCAGCAACCGTTTCCGCGATCAGGATCTGGTCGTTGTACACGCCGCCTTGCGGACATGTCGTGCGCTCCGGTTGCATATGGAGTGGAAAATAAACGAACGGCTCGTCTCCATCCACTTGGGATACGAATCGCGAGTATTCTTTTGACAAATTCTCTGAAAAAGCGAGCCTGGCATGTTCCCATAGGATGAGGAGTGTCCTCCCGGAGGCAAGATTCTTTGCAGCTATGCGCATTCGGTGAAGCAGTTTTCCAAAGCCAGTCGACGTTCTTTTTTGTAGCGTCATATATGCAGGCTGCTCCTCGGATTTTGTAAAACGTTCGTAATATTCCCGGAGATCGATTGGCAGATCGGATAGTTTTGCACCCTTTGATTGTGCGAGTGCACGTCTGAATTCGTCGCTTCCATGCCAAAAATCCTGATAAAAAAGCAACCTGCCCGCGATCCATGTATCCTCAAAACAAGGCGTTAAAATCCCACGCTCTCGCGCCAATTCGTACAGGATGTAATTGTAAACGGAGTGCGGTATCGTCGCGAAGATAACCGCATCCGGTTTGTACGTCTCTAAAACGAAATTCCAGTATGCGAGCATTGAGTAGTAGACGTGTTTTCGCTCGTACACGTTCCTATCGCCATAACGCTTGTCCATCATGGAGAGAGCGATCGACTCAATATGATGGTACCGTCCGATGAGCGATGCGGATGTCGGTTCTATCGGCGTGTTTTCCAACGCAGGCGCTCGCCCCCCTTCCCACGCATCGTAGTGGTCGTGGAATATAGCGCCCTTCGGCGTCAAATGAGATACGGAATTGTATCCGACCCAATACACAATCTCGTGACCTTCGTCGGTAAGTCCCTTGATTAGGACGTCAATGGCGGGCGATGGTATCGGCCAGACAAGCAGAATCCTCATAGCTCTTTTGAATTGGGCGCGTAGCCGATAGATTCCAAGAGCTGTTTCAACAACCTGGAATTGCTTTCTATCGTACTCTGCGGTTTTGCTTCTCCTTTCAAGCACTTGAAGAAATGAGAAGAATCGTCCACATACATCTGCTCTGCCCATGTTTTCTCATCGTTGATATCGAGTCCCGCGTTAACTTTAGACTCATCGAACTCAGTCCACTTCTTCGTACGCCTATCGTAGTATTTCACTTTCGCTTCCTTGTAGTCCCAAATGATGACGCCATTCTCGCTTATGAGCTTCGTGCCCCTGCCGTACGGACTTTGGAGCATATCCGTATGTAGCACTATTTGCGGCCCTGATTTGAACTCGAGAATAAAATCAATGATGTCGTATGTGTCTATCTTGAGCTCCGACTTTTTAGAGTAAACCGCATTCATCTTTTTGATATCGCCGAAAATGTCGACGAGCCAATCAAGGTCGCACATAGCGTCAAGCCCGCCCCCCATCTCTTTTTTGGATGGATAATAATCAGTATAGGGTTCATACGGATGCCAGTCGGGCAGGTATTCCCCTATTTCCACTATGCCCGAGAGAATAGGGCCAATCGTACCTTCCTGCACCAGCTTCTTTATACGCTGCGTCGCCTTCAGAAAGCGCACGTTGCAGCTTACGTTCGCTACCAGTCCTTTTTTCTGTACTTCTGCATACAGCGCATCAAGCCCTTCAGTCTTGTGCCACACGGGATTCTCAACCATAAAATTCCAACCCCTCTTCACTGCGAGTTGCATGTACTGCATGTGTTCTGCCGGCGGCACACAAATAAAGAGCGCGTCCAGCGGCAGGCCCTCAAACTCTTCTTGAGTCTTCGCTGTCTTGATACCGAAATTGCCCTCAACCTCCCTTCTCCGATCGGCACGTACGTCCCACCCCGTGATGTCCTTGTACCCGTAGAGCTGCGAATGCTTTATTCGACGACGCCCCATCGACCCATTCCCGACGACGCCTATTTTCATACGTGCGATTGAGTCAGACCGAGTAAACGATACACCTCGACCACATCCTGCCAATAGTAGGGATGCGCCTTCCCTTCCGCCTCCAAGCGCTCGATGATCAAGCGATTGCGCTCCAAATCGTCCGCAGTATCAATAGAAAGGTGGACATCGGAAAAGTCTCCACCCTGAGACGCAACAGATATCGCAGGAAACGTGTCACTGTTCTGGCGCATATACGGCGTCACATGCTCTTTTTCCTCATCTGTCGTCGCGTGCGCGTGCGCATATTCGAGCGAGGAAACATCGAAAAGCTCGTAGTATTGGCCGTACGGAAATCCAGTCGTAAAGCTGTTGGACAGAAATTTATAGGATGGATACATGCTTTCGTACAGCACGATGAGTGCGTCGATAACGCGCGGGTCCATAAACATATCGTCTGCGGTGACACGCACGATGATGTCCTCATCCTTCGCATCGACCGAGAGCGCCGCTCCATGAAAGCGCTCAAGAACATCGTTCTCACTACCGCGGAAGCACGTCACGCCATTCGACTGCGCGAAGTCTGAGAGGGCGTCATCCTCAGAATTAGTCGTCGTCGCCAGTATTATTGTGGTGAGAAGTCTTGAATGCCGCAGGTTTTCACACAGATGCCAGAGAGCTGGTTTACCCGATATGTCTGCTAAAACCTTGCCCGGAAAACGGGTGGAGCCCATGCGCGCTTGGACGATCGCGATTTTCTTTTTTATCGTCTCCATATCGTGCTACTTCGTTACTGATTTATTGTGTAAACCTTATAGAAGTATGACTCGGGATCGGCGAGGAGCTTTTTTGGGGAGCCCTGTTCGACTACGCCACCGTCTGAGAGCACAACGAGCTGATCGGAATCCATCACTGTCGAGAGCCGGTGAGCTATCGCGATGATGGTCATCGTACCCTTCAACTCGTCAACGACGCGCTTGATGTGAGCCTCGGACTCATTATCGAGCGCACTAGTCGCCTCGTCCAATATTAAGAGTTCGGGCTTGCGCGCAAGTGCGCGCGCGATGACGATGCGCTGACGTTCGCCTGCAGAAAGCCGCACGCCGGGTCCGCCGATGAGGGTATCGAGGCCACGAGGGCTCGTGGCGATAAAATCGTCTATATGAGATGACTGAGCAGCGTGAAGTATGTCCTCATCAGTGAGCGTCGGGTCATAGAAGGCGATGTTTTCCCGAATAGTCCCATGCAGAATGAAAGGGTCTTGAGAAACATATGCGACGCGCTTGCGCCATTCATTCAGAGAGATAGTGCGGCCGTCAACTCCGTCGACACGAATGGCGCCATTGGTTGGCTCGAGAAGGCGGAGCATAAGATCGACGCACGTGGTCTTTCCCGCACCCGACGGACCGACGATACCCACCATCGATCCGCGCGGCACTTTGAATGTCACGTGTTTTAAAACTTCGGGACCGTTGTCGTAGTTGAACGAAACATCTTCGAACGCGAGCTCTTTCTGCAGTAAGAATGGCCTGTCCCCCCGTGCCGTCTCTGGTGACCCTTCCGCAGCTGCTTCGAGCGTGAGGACCCGCTCAAGGTGCGGCATCTGCTCTAACGCGTTCTGAGCGGTGTTTTGTAGCTGCTGAACGTACGTAAAGATTCGATAAATAAGGTAGAGGATCGCGGGGAGCGCTGCGACGGATATGAAAGAAGTTTTGAATGCGAGTGAGAGCACGGCGCCAATATAAACGACTCCGACCGGAGCGATCGCCTGCGTCGCGATTTGCTGATACAGCTGTAACCGAGCCGAAAGTGTCTTAATGGAACCGAAGAGTGTATCGCCGCTCTCGATCGCGGCTTCCGACACACTATATGCTTTCACACTCTTGAGCCCAGAAACGTGCTCTCCGATATGTTCCACAACCGCTCGATAGCCCTCGGCACGCAGAGTCGACGTGGCGTGGACACGACTCATCAATGGGCGCAGCGCTGCAAATACCAGAACTCCTAACAGGAATGTCGCACATGTTATGAGGGGAGAGATAGCGAACGCAACGACAAGATACATGATAAGGCCCGCTCCAATGGTGATCATGAACGCCAGTTTTGTAAGGACAGAGGTGGCCGCAGGCGTATCTATCGTGAGCGCCGTCTCGAGGTTGCCGAGCTTTTCCCGTAGCAAGTAGGGCCATGACGAGCGCAGCGTGAAAGAAAAAAGACGAGAGCGCGTACGACGCTCGTACTCGGTTGTAATGCCGATCTGTATATAATTGAGCCACAGAGAGACCGCGGCTTTACTGACAAAGAGGATCACGATGAATGCGAGCAGATACTTGGGCACGAATGGAACGTGCGCCCACGAAAAGATGGTCTGTATGAAGCGTGAAAGGAAGTCTGTCGCTGGGTCCTGAAGTCCGAGGACGAACGTGAGCAGGGGTATCACCGCGTTGATACCGATACCCTCCAAAATCCCACTGACAAAACTGAGCCCCGTTAGACCCAAGATCTGTGGTATGTAGGGTCTGTAAGCACGACGTACCAGCCGAGTTACTGCGGCTATCTGACGATATATAGGGAGGTGACCGATGCCATCCATTGAGAAAAAGGTACCACGTGTCGTTCGTGCTGTCTTGTGGCTCTATTTCGCCAAAAATGCGGAAACGTTCCGTGCACGTGCAGCCCACGAGTACTTCTGCACTGCCGTTTGAGACGTCGCTGCTCGCTCAGACGCTTGGTGATCTGAGAGAACTGCGCGAACCACTTGAGCGAGGCTCGCCTCATCGTCCGGGGTGAAGAAGAAAGCGGAGTCTGCAGACAGTATTTCGCGCACACTCGGGACATCAGAGGCAACGATAGGTACGCCACTTGCCATGTATTCAAAGAGCTTGAGCGGAGATGCGTGGAGGCGGGAAATTTCCGCCTTCGCGCTATTCGGAAGCACGAGCACATCGGCGCTCTTGAGAAACTCGGCGATCTTCGCTTGCGGTTGGTGGGGTAAAATACTGACGTTCTGAGCTGCATACTCCTTTTGGAACTTCTCAAACTCAGCGTCCACTCCCCCCATGAGCACGACGTGAGCGTCGGGGGTAAGAAGCTTCGCTGCCTTCGCAAGCGTATCGGCACCTTTCCACTCATAAAAATGACCCGTATAAAGAACGACGCTTTTCTCCGGTGCGATGCCAAATGCCTGCCAGACCGACCGGTCCCGTTTTACCCTCTCGAACGCGCTCAAGTCCGCGCCATCGTGTGCGATATATATCTTCTTCTCATCAATGCCGAGCTGTACGAGCGATTTCTTTACGCCATTACTAATCGCGATGACTCCCCGTGCACGCTTGAGCGCCCGTTTCAGCAAAAAACGATTGCCTGTCGTCGTATGCATTTCAATGAACAAATGTTGTGCAGGAAGCAAGAATGATACGAGATACTCTCTTGTATAGATTACCGTCTCTTCAGGCAAGCGTACGCGGCGAATCGCGCGCGCAAACGAAAAGAGGTCGGCGAAGAAGCCGAAGCGCGAATTTTGACCCTTACCCAGCCGGTCGCTCGACGGTAATTTCTCGACGGTAAATGTGCGCTCAAGACCGTAATAATCGAATGGGTCATCTCGTAGCCCGTGCTTCCTGTCGGGAACGACCAGCTTCACGGTGTGGCCGGCACGACCCCACTCTTCGCAGAGCTTGGTAACGGCATAGCCATAGGCCCGTTCTGACGGTATCCGTGCGCTTATCACATAGACGATGTTCATTCGCACACTGTACTACTTAGTTGGCAAAATTCGCACCATTCAAAAGGCTGGGTGCTGAACAAGAATGAACTCCCTCTAGAACTATGTTAATATCTCGGGATATGCGATTGATAGATGCCGCCAAACAGAAAGGATTCGGTACGATAAATAAAGCTGCCTACTATTATGATGATTATGACTTTTGTCTACGTGAACTCCAAGATAAGCCAATACGGATGCTGGAGATAGGAGTGGATGACGGCGGGTCACTCGCCGCATGGAAGCTTTACTTTCCCCACGCTGAACGTATCGTTGGCGTTGATATTGACGAACGCTGTAAAAAATTTACGACAGATAATGTCGTCGTTTATATCGGTGACCAGTCAGATGCATCATTTCTAAAAGAACTCTCCCAAAAGGAAGGTCCCTTCGATCTCATAGTGGACGATGGGGGTCACACGATGAACCAGCAGCAAACTTCCTTTGAAGTTCTCTTTCCGCTTCTAAAAGAAGACGGAATCTACGTTATAGAAGACCTGCATACTTCTTACTGGCCAGAATTCAGAGACAGGTATCAGACAACGATGAATTTTCTGCATGACCGGATAGAGGACATGCATTATTGGCCGGCAAAGCATTATCGACACTACTGGTCCACTCTCATCAGACGAATAGGGCGAAAATTCAAGAAGCCAATCATGCCTACGAACATCTACTCGGAATGGATCAGGAGAATTTTCATCGGCGTGAGTATTGCTTTTATCTTCAAGGGCAAAGTGGAACGAAGCTACCTCATAGGAGATAGATTCTAAATTGCCAAAGACCGTGCGACCTAAGTAGGCCGCACGGTCTTGGCTTTTTACTCGCCGCGCACAGAGGTTTTTGCCCAGCTGTGTTTGGGCTATTCCGCAGGAATCAGCGAAATGATGATCTGGCTACGGTTTGAAGTAATATTATCGCTCATCGTAACTGTTGTCGTTGTCGCCGAAAGCGGCCCGTTTGAATCATGTACTCTTGAGCCATCGTTGCTGACACGATCTGTACTCGAGGTGTAGGCTATCGTAGTTGTTGGATTATTGGCTTGCGCGAAATATGAATCCGCTACTATCAAGGAATTCGCATTAATGACCGTGTAATTCGTGGTGAGCGAATACGACGATGAATTACTGCCAGAAGCGTAATTATCCGGTTGTCCCGATTGTTGTACGTTGTTATACGACACGGCGTTTATTCTTATGTAACTTGACCCTGAGCAGGAAAGTGTATTTGTCCCCGTACTTGGTCCAAGCAACAAAAATCCATATATCCACCTGTCGGAAGGTGTCTGGACTTTGTCGACGAGCGTCATCGAAACACCGTCATAGGTACATGAGGGAGTACTATCTGTTCCCACCTGACCGTTCACAAATGCCACCAATGCTCTGTTGGACCCGGACGTTGTGACCGAACACGATGACGACGAGCCGCATTGAGTAGCTGCGTCAAAAGTTATCGTCGGGGCAGGTGCGGGCGACAACGCAACTTGCTGTGATGCCCAGAATCTCGCTTTATTGCCATTAATTGTTGTGGTAGCAACACTGCTAAGACCGGATGCAACTTGAACTGCGTCAGACGAAGCTGTCGAAGGACCGAATGGTGCGTTGTTAAGATCATATCGCTCTGATGTTCCACTCGGAGTACTGAAGTAAGGAGCCTGTGCCGCTTTCCCAACATCCGTGGCAAAAAGATTTACAATTGTGGTACTCGCTACTGCAGTCGTTAAAGAAGACGTTGTTGCAGATTCACCAAATCCGGTATTGCCTGTTGACGCCGCTATTGGATTAGCGGTGTTTACACCCACATATCGTGATATTGCCCCCTCACCCGTAGTTTGATCCTGGAATTTCCATGTATACGTTTCTTGATTACTACTTGTTGCAAGTTTATAGTACGATATAACACTTATATGTACATCGTTGTCTGTTCTTCGTATCTGCGTCCAGCCGTAAGGGATTTCAGTAATCACGGCCTCTGAGCCACCTCTTACGGCGATGTTCGCTAATAGTAAGTCACCGGATGCAGTCGAAGAAGGGGTTGATAGATTAACTTCAGTGTAAGTAACATCGTTTGAATGAGCAGAGGAGTAGGTAGCGAATGTCGCATCAGCGATTGCAATAGTTATCGTCAAAAAGACGACGGCTACTGCGATGATGGTAATAAAACGAAAACGCATTCTTAATATCGCCATAAGAGAAGAAGAACTTATGAATATACGCGCATTCTAGCAATGCTTCTCGCAACGGGGGGGGGGTAAAATCCATTTCGTGTGGGGATAAACTACTGATCATTGCTCCACTTGCTAAAACAACTGCTAGTTCGCGCCATTCTCCAGCCATGTATTCATGCTCGGTGATGCTTGACGGCCTCCTTGAGCCCTCGCTCCTCTTCCGCCGTATTCGAGGCGTTCGTGCTGTGAATGAATCCTCGCTCGCCTTCATAGCAGTATCTACTGAAACGATAGTAGGGAGAGAGCGTTTTGATACGCGAGGTGAGACCCTTCTCGCGGATGAGCCGTTCAAGCGGAACGACCGTCGTACCCCAATTCGAAAGTGCCGTGAACTCTTTGGGGGTCTCGACAGTACCCTCGCGCGTAAGTGTCGTTTCGGAAAGATCGAATTTCCCACCCATTGTGTCGAGCATTTCTCGTTTAAAAAATTCGAACGAACCGCGTAGATGCCGCGGCTTCGGAAGACCGAATATGCGACGCAGGCGACGCTGTGAATTTCCCGTAGAGTTGCTAAGGATGAGCCAGTCTGACTCCTCATTCAAAATATCGACGAACATCGCATCGGTTGGAATGAGATTGTCGTCGTGCGTAAAAAGGAAGACGTCGTATTGCTTGTACTCGTGCAAATCGAGCCACTGATTCGACATGCCCCAATCACCGATGGTATTCGGATACTCTTTATAATCCCATCCGAGCCGTTGTATCGACTCAATGGTTGCGAAATCCTTATACAGCACGCGGTCGAGCACTTCGCGGTGGCTCCATCCCATTTTCTCAAACACTTCTTTCTTCTCCTTGCGCGAGAACTCCGGGTTGCGGTGAGAGACACAAAAAAGGTCTACCTCCCACCCCACTGGCTTCTTCTGGCTGGCGATAGCCTCATAGAAACCGTAGGGGAAATGCCATCCCCCAGCAACAACGGCGAGCCTTTTCATGAAGCTATCCTAACATCGAGAGCGACGGAAACGTAGAGTCGATAACCTTGTATGGCGCTTTCGCTTCACCTATCGGTTTCTTATTGTATTTTTTGATCCACTCGACTTCGTCACGCTCTTTCGAACCGCCCTCAAAGAGGACGACAGCACCCTTCGCGATGCGGTCTTTCACGGCACTGTAGACCTTGTCGATCACATCCCCGTTGTTCGACACATCTATATAGAGAAGGTCGAATTCATCAGGATCTGCGAGCCACTCGTCTAATCCCTTCTTTCCAAGTGTCACATACTTCGAAAGTCCGTAGCGCCTGATGTTGGCGGTCGTGCCTTCGAAGGTGGGATGTTTGTACGGATATTCTTCAAAGAGATCGTACGCCTTAATGTGGCCGCGGCCGAGCTCGTCGAGCGCCATTGCCATCAAGACCGTCGTGTATCCGTGGAGTGTGCCTACCTCCACTATCTTTTCCGGCTTGTGCTCCAAGACCTGCTCATAGAGAGTCCGGCCAATGGTGCTCGTGTGGTACGAGGTCTCTATATCAGGGTCTTGGAACTTCATTCCAGCGAGTATAGCAAGGGTGAGGCGACTTTTCAGCTCTTATCCTGGGCACTTTTCACTAGACGACAATCGTGCGATAGTGGCAACAATTCGTATGCAAATCAAGAAAGCCATCATCCTCGCGGGGGGTTCGGGCACGCGCCTGCGCCCCTTGACGCTGGCGACCAATAAGCACCTGCTCCCCGTCTTCAACAAGCCGATGATCTACCACGCCATCGAGAAGCTCGTCGACGCTGGCATTAGCCGCATCATGGTCGTGACCTCACCTGAACACATCGGCAGCTTTATCCGCGCGCTCGGAAGCGGCGAGCACTGGAAACCGAAGTATTCTGGCGAGCATCAGATACAGATAACGTATGGTATTCAGAACGAGCCCAACGGCATCGCGCAGGGCCTCTACATTGCTCGCGATTACATCGGTGGAGAACCGTGTGTGCTCTACCTTGGCGATAACTACATGGAAGACGACCTTGAGCCGCACATCAGATCCTTCGCGGGCGGCGCGACGGTTTTTCTAAAGAAAGTCCCCGACCCAGAGCGTTTTGGCGTTGCGACGCTCGGAAAGAAAGGCGAGGTCCTGAATATTGAGGAGAAACCAAAGAAACCCAAAAGCGATCTCGCAGTCGCCGGGGTGTACCTTTTTGACAATACGGTCTTTGAAAAAATGAAGGACCAAAAGCCGTCGAAGCGCGGTGAATACGAGATAACATACGTGAACAATAAGTACATAAAGGAAGGCAAGCTCCGCGCCGCTATTTTAAAAAAACGGTGGAACGATATCGGCACCTTCGACAGTCTCGTCGAAACCTCAAAGCACCTTCAGAAAAAAATCGAAAAGCGCCGCTAACATGCAACAAAAATACACGCGCACCATCCTCGTGACCGGCGGAGCTGGATTCATCGGCAGCGCATACCTGAACTGGGCGGTGCGCTTCTACCCCACGTATAGCTTCGTGAATATCGACGCACTGACATACGCGGGCGATCTCAAGAACGTCGCAGTGGGCGACAGGGCCAACTATGCATTCGAGAAAGTAAATATTTGCGACCTCGCTCGTCTTGAAAAAATCTTCAAGAAATACAAGCCGACGGACATTATTCACTTCGCCGCCGAGAGCCACGTCGACGTCAGCATAGCGAACCCTGACATTTTTATCGAAACCAATGTTATCGGCACCCACAACCTCCTTCTCCTCGCGAAGCGGAACAGCATCAAACGATTTCACCACATATCGACGGACGAAGTGTACGGTTCGCTCGACAATAAAGCGCGATCATCCCGCGAGAGCGACGCCCTCGCTCCCAACAGCCCGTACAGCGCCTCGAAGGCGGGGGCGGAGATGCTCGTTCGCGCATACCATGAGACATTCGGCCTCGATACCATTATCACGCGTTCGTCCAACAATTACGGCCCCCGCCAACACGAGGAGAAGCTCATTCCCCTTTTCATAACCAATCTGCTCGCGAACAAAAAAGTTCCGCTCTACGGAAAGGGCAAGAACATCCGCAACTGGATCTATGTCGACGACAACGTCAATGGTATCGACAAAGCTTTCCACCGTGGGAGAAGTGGCGCCATTTACAATCTCGGCGGTGGAACAGAGATCTCGAACATCGAACTCACTCGGCGCCTCCTCGGCATGATGAAGAAGCCGACAAGCCTCATCGAGTACGTGACCGACAGGCTGGGCCACGACTTCCGCTACTCACTCGATTCCTCCAAGGCCCGCAAAGAGCTCGGCTGGAAACCACAAACATCGTTTGAGGATGGCCTCACGCGCACCATTGCTTACTACGAAACGGCTACGCTTCGTACGAATTCACCGCAGCGATAACAGCATCTATCTCTTCATCGCCGAGCTCGGGAAAATTGGGCAACGAGACGATGCGCGCGACGACGTGCTCTGTCGTCGGGTACTGTGCCGGATCAACGTTCAGAAATGCATACGCGGCGTGCCGGTAGACTGGGCGTGGGTAGTGTATGGCCGTGCCAACGCCTGCGGCTTTCATGTGCGCAATGAATTTCTCTCTGTCGTCGACTTGCACGACAAAGAGGTGCCATACACCACTCCTCTTATCGATAGATTGTCTCGGAATGGTAACGGCAGTATTTTTGATACTAGCCCTATATTTCTCTGCTATTTCTTTTCGACGCGCATTTCTTTCAGATAGTTTAGGCAACGCCCACGAGAGCACCGCCGCCTGCATTTCATCGAGCCGGCTGTTGACGCCTTCTTCTACGGAATCATATCGCTCACGCTCGCCATACGTGCGCAGTCTTCGCAATCGGGCGGCGAGCTCATCGTCGTCTGTGAGGATTGCCCCCGCATCGCCGAGCGCACCAAGATTCTTGGTCGGGTAGAAACTAAATGCGGCGATATCACCAAATGTTCCGACCTGTCTGCCACCTATCATCGCGCCATGCGCTTGAGCACAGTCTTCGAGTACTTTCACATTGTGCTTTTTTGCTATCGCGAGAATTGCCGGCATGTCTGCCGGAAGGCCATACAGGTGGACGGGCAGAATAACTTTTGTCCTTGCGGTAATGCGCTTTTCCAGATCCTTGGGGTCCATTGTGTGGTCGCCGGTAATGTCGGCAAATACGGGGGTCGCACCGGTCATTCGTATTGCGGCGATCGTCGCCGTAGCCGTATGTGCGACCGTTACGACCTCATCGCGCACACCAACTTCAAGCGCTCGGAGAGCGAGTGCGATCGCATCCGTACCGGAATTAACTCCGACCGCATGTCTTACACCGACGTAGCTCGCGAAAGCTGTTTCGAAGATCTCTCCTTCTTTTCCGAGTATGTACCAGCCCGATTTCACGACACGCTCGATAATAGTCTGCAGATCCCCTGCGTTCTCCGACGCAAATCGCCCTAGATCATTGAACGGAACTTGCATATTTTTTGAATTCCTCGTAATCGCGGATGTAGTCAGATTCATCATAGGGGGCGCTAGCGACGACCAGCGCGACGCCGTCAGGAGTGAAATCGCTCATAAAGTGCCAGAGCGTAGGCCCGAGGCGGACGCCATCCGTTTGGTTCGTCATTTTTATTGATTGCGTCGTCTTTCCGTCGTCGAGATGCAGTACGAATGAGCCGCGTACGCAAAATATCGCTTGATCGGTTTTTTTGTGCGCGTGATTCCCGCGCACCACTCCCTTTTCCTCGATCCCGCTCATCACGTACACTCGCTGTATAGCGAAAGGAATCTTCATTCCCTCTACTACGAGAAGCGAACCCCTCTCTCCCTGATCGAGCCACTGTCGCGGCACGATACCTGAATGCTGTACGTGTATTTCCATATTATTCTTGCGACCAATCAAAGCCGATATCGGCCGAGTCCTGCGGAATAGTTCCTATCTGATCTTTGCGGCTCGGATCGTACGCTTCCTCCGCATGGTACAGCATGCCACATTCTTTTTCGCCGATTGCTTTGTAACCGTGCGCAACATTCGGGGGGATGGAAACAACCACGGGTTCGTCCTGTCTTGCGTAGATGATTTGTGTCACTCCTTTGGTCGGTGAACCATCGCGAGTGTCATAAATGACTATCTTTGCACTCCCCTCGATAACGACCCACGTTTCCCAGTAGTTGTGATAGTGGAATGCTTTGACGACACCCGGTTTGATAAGTGAGTAGCTCGTCTGAGCGATAGTGTGAAATCCCGGTTCGCCCCGCTTAAACAACTCAGCGAAATAACCGCGCTCGTCCGTATGCCGAACGATCCTTTTTACGTATACACCGTCGATGGTTTTAGACTCCATGTTTTAAAAGCGTTTGTAGATCCGTGATACCGAGAGCGGTACACATCCGCGAGAGATCGAGGCTCGTGTCGGCGGGCACCCACCCCGGTTTCGGTATTGTTTCGATATCAGGCCGCGTGCGCCGCGCGTAGTCCTCGAGGCTTGTTCGCGGTCCGCCAACGTTCATGATACCCGTTTCTGCACTCTTCGCGACAGCGAGCACGAGCGGTGCCATTTCGTCGACGTAGAGCTTTGAGCTGAACTGGTCGCTGTAAACCTTTTCCCATGGGAACGGCACGGGGCCGAATGAGAGGCGTAGTATCAAATGTCTGGATGCTTTTTTTGCTTCCTCTTCTCCCCCGATCTTCGACGCAATGAATTGTGATGGAGCCACAACGGGCTCATCTTCTTTGTGCGGACCCGGGCCAGTGTACACGTAATCGCTTGAAGTGTAGACGAGTCGCGCACCTATTTTTGCGGCAGCGTGCGCGACATGAGCGGTGCCCTGTACATTGTTGAGCTGTCCAAGTTCGGGGTTTTTCTCGTGCGCGGGTGGATGTGTCGCGGCTGCCAGGTGCAATACCGTATCTGGTCTGTATTTCTCAATTATTCTCTCGACCGCCTCCGCATCAGTGATATCCATCTCTGCACGCGAGGGCGCGATGAGAGACGTGTCGAGCTTCAAAATATGACTCCCGAGCAACCCGGAGCCTCCTGTCATCAGTATCTTCATACGCTAGAAAAGGTGCGGCTCTGGTACGTGAGTGAGGAGTTTCCCGCCCTTCGCGCGAAATTCCTGTATGAGGGGCAGCTTCTCGATCTCAGCGAGGTGGTTCCATGCAAACATCACTGCCACATCTGCTTCGCCAAACTCCTCCTGTTTTTTTATTGGGATGTGCACACCCGGATAAAATTTGCCCTGCTTCGCGGGCGTATTGTCGGTGATATAGGAAATGAGTTCGGGCCCCAGCTCACAGTAATTGCAGACAATAACACCCTTTGAGGACGCTCCGAATCCGCAGACGCGCTTCCCCTCTTTTCTGAGACCGAGCAGTAGTTCGCGCATCTTCTCTTTCGAACGGACTATATTGTTCTTCAAAGCATCTAGCTTGCCTGGCAGATCAGTTTCTTTCGCACTCCACTCAGCGACCGCGGACGTCGTCGGGTGCGTATCTTTGTGTCCGACGTACATGCGCAACTCGCCGCCGTGCACCGGCACGTGCTCACAATCAAAGACGTGCAGACCCATCGGCGCGAACATATTGTTGATGAACGAGATAGTGAAGTACCACACGTGCTCATCGTATACCTGGTCGTACGATGTCTTCTCGACGATATCGAGGAAATATGGATCTTCAAAGACAAATACACCGTCGCGTCCGATGAGCTTCGCAATGCTCCTGAAATAGCTCTCGATATCTTCGATATGGCAGGAGACATTGGCCCCGAAGACGAGCCCTACCCTCCCCTTCGCGAGAATGTCATCGGCCACCTTCTCGCTCATGAATTCCGAGATAACATCGTGCCCATTGCCGCGCGCGACATCGGCCACGTTGGTAGAAGGCTCCACGCCAACAGCTTTTACCCCGAGATCTCTCCACGCGTCGAGCATAATGCCGTCGTTGGAGCCGATCTCGACCACAAAGTCGTCACCCGCGAAGGACTTGAGCTTCTCTGCCGTTTCGCGGAAGTGCTTTTGCATGCCTTTGGACGTTGAAGAAAAGAAGGCGTAATTTCCGTGGAACATTTTCTCTGGCGGCACCGTGTGCACAAGGCCTATGGCATCGGTCGCCGCGTCGTAGCCGACGACCATTTGATAGAAAAATTCTTGCGCATATTCTTCCGGGGTCAGAAATGCGTTCGCAATAGGCATGTTGCCAAAATCGATGACTGGCTCGAGTGGGAGTTTCATACACGGATAGCTTGTAATTTTTCTATCGTCCCGCCAATACCTTTTTTGAGATCGCCGCTCGGAGTAAAGCCCTTGGCAGCGATCTTGTCGGCTCTCACATCATACGAAAGCTGGTTCATTATCTTTGAGTCGACATATGCGACCTTCAGACTCGGCACAAATGTCTGTATTGTCTCCACGATATCTTTCACCGGGAAATTCTTGGTAACGACGTTGTATATCTCGCCGTCAAAAAGATCCTGCTCGATAATAAAATTGATCGAGCGAATGCAGTCATCGAGATCGAGATAGGGTCGTTTCTGCTCCCAGGCAGTCTTCCATACGGAAATCTCTTTGCCGTTTACTGCTTGCCAGATGAATTTATTAACCGCCGTGTGGAAGCGCATGCCCGGCGAGTAGCCGAATATCGTCCCGAAACGGCATGTAACGAATTTGAGAACGTCTTTTTTGCTCACAAGATACTCTTCCGCTTTCAACTTCGACTCAGCGTACGGGCTTTGCGGTTTGAGATCCTCGCACGTTTCGTCTACGACCTCTTCTTGAGAGCCGTATACGCTGGTAGTCGAGGGAAAAATAAGTCTTGCGCCGACGGTCGCGCACGCGTCGGCAACACGCTTCAGGCCCTCAAAATTTACTGCCTCAGTTTCCGCTTCTTTCCCAACGGTCTCCTCGGCATTCGTAATTGCAGCTAAATGAATCACGATGTCAGCTCCTTTGAAAATATTCTCCAGATCAGCGTTCAGCACGTCCTCTTCAAAGAAACGTACACGCGGCTCTTTCGGCAAATCAAAGAGCGAGGGGTAACGCTGGGTCGCGAGATTGTCCACGATACGTATTTCCGATGTTCGCTCAAGCGAGCGTATGAGTTTAGAACCAATGTGCCCTAATCCTCCTGTGACAACAATCGTCTTGTCTGTATACATCTCGGCAAGTGTAGGTAATTAACGGCTCAAAATCAATACATTGCGCGCACCTCTTCAAAGAGTTCCATTCTGCGACGGGAACGCGCGCGTTTCGAACAAAGAGAGTAGCTTCTTCGCGAGGAGCGCGAGCGCGTGCTCCTGCTCGACATAGGCGCGTGAGCGCTCTGCCAATTCCACCCGCTCCCCCTCTCCCATAGTGAGCGCCGCGCGTATTCCTCGCGCGACAGCGGCGGAATCATCGGAATCAACCATGAGCTCTTTGGGTAGTACATCGCGAAGAACGTCGTTCGCGGCAACAACAATGCACCCGCTTGCCATGGCTTCTCCAATCGTTTTGTCGAAAGAGCCCGACGGCGTGAGGTTCACATAGATCGCATGAGAAGAATACAGAGCAGGCGTTTCGTTATTGTGAACAGATTGATGGAACGTAACTCCTTTCGCCGTCGAAAACCGTTGTCGCAATTCTTCAGCATACGCCTCACGCCCCGGCGTTGGATCACCATAGATATCCGCGCGAAATGTAACTCCTTCTTTTGCGAGCAATCCCAATGCCTCGAGAAAAATATCAGGATGCTTGACGGCGTCCAACCGTCCCAAAAAAAGAATGGTGCCCTCTCCAGAAGAATTTCTCAGCAGTTTGAAAAACGAAGTGTCTATACCGATGGGCATCTGCACGGCGTTCCTGAATCGTGCAACAAACGCGGCGGGTGATGTGTAGCAGACCGCGTGCGACATACGCCCCGCCACGCGCGTCAACCAACTGCCTTTTTTGTGGTTGCGCCAGAGCACAATTCGTTTGCGCAAGATTCGCCACAACCACCCGACGGCGAGGACGTACTCCTGGTTCATATGCACGAATACACCGTCATACTCTTTCCTGCGGGCAAACGCGATTGAGCACACCTCAAGCGCTCGAAGGAAACGTCGCTTCTCTCCGAGTGGAATCACCTCAACATTCGAAGGAAGGTGGTGGTCACCCGCCCGCAAGCACACGACCGTTATACGCTCATACCTGCTGGAAAATTCCTCTATCCAACGATGCATGAAGCCGAGAACAGGGTCCCTTGCATCAACGGCTTGTGTGCAAATCAAAAGTCGCATTTCGCGTACCCCGTTAGAAACAGGTCGCGGTCGTGTACTGTCAGTAGCAGTCATAAACATATCTCATAAGCATACCGTACGCAGACGAATCGCGAAGACGGCGAGCGACCGCGGTTTCTAACGGGGCAGGTCTCAGTTTTTCCGCTTGTTTGCTGTACGCTTTTTTGCCTTGTTTTTGCTCACCACCTTTTCGCCATACACGCCAGCCAATAAATCGAGATCTTTCTTTGTTCCGGTAAGAAGCTCTATGTTTTTCGCCTCCATCGCCTCCAAAACCTTGAGCGCGAGCTTGTCTTTCGGCAAATGCTTTTTTACGCTCCTTCGCAGTGCGGCTACATCTTTTATAAAACAGCCGCCACCGGCACCGCGTCCGCTTTTGTGCACCGGATTCGAGTACCGGTTCGAGATAAGCGGATCGGCTTGGATCGCCTTATTGACGACGTCCCAATTCGCATCAAATGCTTGTGCAAGGTCGTACATGAGATTAAAGAGAATGACTTGTGTGTATCCACTTGCATTGTGCGTGTATTTGAAGATCTCTGCCTCGGCACTTTTACAGATCATTGAAAACGGTGCTTTGGGAAGAATTTTCATCACGCGCTCTGCTGCCATGAAGTGTTTCGCGTCGTTCTGAGGCATGCCGACGAGGTTCGCAAACGGATGCGCTGCATCATGTACGTGAGAAGCGATGGAGAGAAATTCCGGGCTAAATAGGACCGTAATGTTTGGAAACTGCTTCTGCAACTCTACGGTGGTTCCAGGTAATATAGTTGATTTGATAACTGCTATTTTTCCGTTGCCCACCAGAGGGAGAACGCTTTTGATGACAGAGAGGTCAAATCCCTTCGGAGTCGTCGGCGTCCATACAGCGATAAAGACAATGTCGCATTCCTGGATGAGGTGCTTGTTCTTGATCCAAGGCTTTTCCAGTGAATAGCGCACAACCTCATATCCGCGCTCTTCGAAGTTGTCGGCGTACGCTTTCCCTATCCACCCTTGGCCAATAAAACCGATAAGCGGCTTTTTTCCGTTCGAGCGCTTCATTGCGCAGTATTATTGGCTTTTTTGAGCCACGTTGCAAGCCCCCGACACCAATTCTGGTCTTACTTTGCGAGACACAATAACCTCATCCGAATAATCGCATCCATGATATATCTTCTACTCACCCCGAGAAGGCGGCAAAATGTGAGCGAGACCAGATTTGGTGTGGGGGCAAGCCTCGATGTCATCGCAATAGGAGCGCACATACTCCTCAAAATTCTCATATGGATACCCTTTGAGCGTGCCCTCACGTGGCCCACTTTTGAACCATTCGGCAAGAGCGTCGGCAAAATGCTCTTCTGTCGCAAGAATAGCGCCCGCTTCCCGCGCAATGCCTACATCGGTCGAAAGTACCGGCTTCCCCGCCGCAAGCGCCTCAACGATGACGATGCCATAACCTTCGTAGAGCGAAGAGACAAGAACCAGATCGGCAAGTGTGTAGTACGGCGTAGCGTCTTTTTCACCTTCAAAAAATACTCGATCTCCTACGTTCAACTTGTTAGCGTGATTTTCAAGTGCCTCTCTCTCATTCCCGGAACCAACAATGACAAGACAAGTGTCGCGTGGAGCGGAATTCGCAAAGGCTAGAAGCGCCATGAGCACGTTCTTCTCATGTTCGAGTCGTGCGACTACAAGAAACTTGCTCGTAAAGCGGGAAAATCTTGCTGCGAGTGCGTGGTCGCTGAGACCGACACGCATCGCTTCAATATTCACGAAAATCGGCAGCACCGTTATCGGAACGCGAAGTGCGTATCGTTTTTCGATGGATTCCTTGACCCGCGGAGAAACCACGCGTATCCGCGCTGCACGGTGCAATATAAAACCGGCGATCATGACACGCGCACGATTGAGAAGTGAGAGCTTGGTGTATTCCGGGGAAAGAAAGTCGGTGTGCACTTGCACGTGGAGTGGGACACGAAAGCGCCTCGCGATAAGCCACGCAACGAATCCCGCTTCGAACGGGTCTTGCACCGAGACGACATCGGGTCGCGAAAGTGTCTTTGCGATACGGAGCGCATCGATGCCGTAAAAAAAGCGCGAGGAAGAGTTCGTTGGATATACGCTGAGCCCTTCTCGAGAATACGGCGACGCGTCACCGATCTGCGAGAACCCGATAATGTCCAAATCGCCGAACGCAGCAGCGTACGCTTCTTGCCTCCTCGAAGCGGGTGTATCAGGGTAGAGTACTCCCCGTTTCGATCTGTCGGAGCTGATTGCTAGGACTCGCATCCCGTTAGAAATAGGACGCGGACAAACATATTCCGCCACCTATTCGATTAGTGCTCATAATCTACGTCACCAAGCATACCTTAATTTCGTGCGTCCGCGATTTCTAACGGGACGCATGATTTCAAAAGTGTGGCGGTCGCCTCGACGGTTTTCCCAATGGAAAAGTCTGCGGCACGCTCTCGTGCGGCAGTCCCGAGCTTCTCCGCAAGCTCCCTGTTTGAAAATACACGAACGAGCGCCTGTTCGAGGGATTCTCTATCTCCGGCATCCACAAGTATTCCGTTCACGCCGTCTTCGACAACCTCCGGATTTCCCCCTACTCGTGTTGCAATTACGGGCGCGCCCGTTGCCATCGCCTCGACCAACGTGTGCGAAAGGCCTTCGTATTGCGAATTGAGAACGAACACGGCGGCACTCGCAAAAGCTTTGTGCACTTCTTCGTGAGAAACAGAGCCCCGCAACACAATGCGATCCCCAGCATTGCTCTTCAGTACCTGTTCTTCAAGCTTCGCGCGAAGCGGCCCGTCACCGAGGATGTCGAGACGCCAGTCGGAGTGCGTAGCGACAATGTCGACGAGCTCGTGGAATCCCTTCCAAGGAACGAGACGCCCCGACGAAACAATGAGGTGCGGTTGCCGCCCAACCTCCTTGTTATCTCCCGAAATATCAATGCCATTGTAAATAACGTCGAGCTTTTTGCCCGGTACCCAGTCTTGCACAATGCGCGCAAGATACTGACTCGGCGCGATTACACGAAAAGCTCTGAGGACGACAAAGCGTTGTATTGCCCGTAAGAGCGACACGCGTACGCCGTACGAGCGTTTCTGAAAGTCGTCGAGGTTTTCCTTTACACCAAAACGCTGTGCCCCCTGTTCCCACGCATAATCGCCCGGGACGCGGATAACATATTTCTTTCTGGCGAGCATTGCGATAAGCGCCACAGGCAACCCGGTGGACACAGCGTCTTGCACGAGCACGAGATCGACGCCATGTATCCGCTGTGCTATAAGCCATGCATACACAAAGTGCCTGATGATCGGCGGGAAACCTCTCACCTTTCGAAATGGCAGCACAGAGACTTCGATTCCGTGATCTGGAAGTCGGTCTTCAAAAAGTTTTGCGTATGTCGCCGGCCCGCCAATCTCGGGCGGATAGAGACCTGTCGCAATGAGGATGCGCATTCGATTACTCTATAGCAAATGCAAACGGGGCGCGAGAGCGTCCCGTGCACCTTGTTTTCCGAGGCGTGTGATCAGCGACGAGATTTCCTTCCCGTCGAATGAGCCAACCGGTCGTCCATGCTGAGTTCCATGGCACCTGCTCCGGCTTGGAGCAAAGCTATCCACCAGCCGCCGCAGATCCAGTACGCGAGTCTGAAGTCGACCATGATGCTTCTCCTTCCACCTCCCAGCAAACACCCGATAAGACTAATGTCCTAATCGCTTATCCCCGCTCAGCGAGAATCGGCTCAAATACGCGGCTTTCCATCTCCTTCGCAATGAGATCCCAATCATATTTTTCTTTGGCAAGTGCCTGAGCGTTTTTTACCACCCGCGCAGTGAGCGCCGCGTTGTTCACGTATTTTTCTACCGCGTGAGCAACGGATTCAGGATCTCGCACATTGCAGAAGAGGCCCGTCGGCTCCATGTCGGGGTCTTTTTCAGGATCAAAAAGAAAATCGGGAATGCCGCCCACGGGCGTCGCCACCACCGGAATCCCTGCGGCAAATGCCTCGACGAACGCACTCCCCATTCCCTCGATGATCGAAGGGCGCACGAAGATGTCGGAAACCTTGAAGTAAAGAGGAAGCTCTGCATGCGCGATGTGCCCTACGAACATCACACGCTCAAAAACGCCCGCCTTTTTGGCGATTGTTTCAAGCGTATCGCGATCGTCACCATCGCCAGCAACGAGCAGCTTCACATTCTCGGGAAGATGTGCGAGCGCGCGAATAATGTCTTCGACACCACGCGAAAGCACGAGGCGAGAAGCAGTAAAAAGAAAGATGTCACCCATGCGCTTTCCTAAGGCTTGTTTGAGCTCGAGCACGTCGTCCTCAGGAGGCTGTGCTGAAAACTTTGCAACATCGACACCGTTCGGAATTATTTCGATACTCCTCTCGTATCCAATGTCGCGTGCAAGCTTTTCAATGAAATGTGAGATAGCTTTTATGCGCTCCGCCTTGTGATAGATTCGTGTGTAGAGTCCCCATACGAGCCGCAAAAAGAGCTGGCTTCGCAGAGTAGAAAGCGGCGTGCCATCCTGTAATTCGAGAACGTATGGAATGCTCGGGTGTGTGTATTTAAAGAAGAGCGCGCCAAATCCTGCTTGGTTCGCCATCATCGCCCACACGATGTCGTGGCGGTGTACACGATGGAGCGAGAGTGCCTTCAGGAACGATGTAATAGGAAATAAGACCTTGGCGATTTTGCATGCGAAAGGAAGCGCGCGGTCGGATACTTTCACGTTCCGTGCGGTAAATCCGATGCGGTGAACCGTCACGTTCCCGACGCGTTCAACCTTCGGAAGCTTCCGATCGAATCGAAGCGTGATCATGTCGAACTCATACTTCGGCAGACGATCTGTAATTTCTTTTATCGCAAGCTCTGCGCCGCCTACGTAAGGCACATATGCGAGTGAGAATATCAGAACGCGTTTCACCCCGTTAGAAATCGCGCCCGCGCTTTGCGCGCCCGAAGGGCCTATGGGCGGGCTATTTCTAACGGGGTTCATTTTGCCTGCTGTTTTAGCGACTCTATGTATTCTCGTACCGTGTGCTTCGGTATCCAGCCAAATTCTTTTTCGATGCGATGTGTGTCTACGATCGATTCCATTCTGTTCCCCTTCCGCTCCGGAAGCATCGTGATGTTGTCGGTAAACATTTTCGCGATGTCGAGCACTGAATGGGACTCGGGGCTCCCGATGCCGTAGTCTTCCCCTTGCCCACTCTCGCCGATCATGAAGAGCGCACGGGCAGTGTCTTCGACATGTGTAAAGTTCCTTTTTTGTGTTCCCGGAGCGACAACAGTAATAGGTTCTCCCGCCTTATACTTTCGCTTGAAGATACCCATAACACTCGCGTACGGACCCTCAGAAAGTTCACGCGGACCATAGTTGTTGTAGAAATACGTAATGGCGTATGGAAGGTTGAACCACGCACCATAGTTACGCACCAATTCCGTGTTACTCGCCTTCATCCACGCGTACGGACTCTGGTCGCGGCCGAGGCCTCCGTCAGAAAATTTGGTGCTAGAACCCGCATACACAAGCTTGCATCCACGCTTCCTCCAATACTCGAAGACGCGGAATGCCCCGTGCACATTGGACTCCCAGACAAGCGGGAGGTCGGTAAAGCTCTGCTCGACACGAGAATACTCACCAAGATGGAAAATGATTTTGGGAGACTCTTTTCCGAGCAATTGCTCGATATCTTTCGTATGTCCTTCCACATATTCGGCACCCTCAATGTGATTCTCTTTTCTCCCTATAAAATAGTTGTCGAGCGAGACGACGCGGTACTTCGGAAGCAGGCGCTCAATAAGACTTGGCCCTATAAGACCGGCACCACCTGTCACAATAACTGTTTCTTTAGAGTCTTTCACAACAGTCTCATTATCACATATCGACACGCAGGTCGAGCTTCCCCCTTCCAACCTCCAGCGAGTCTGGTGTGTCCTTTCTGCGGTGCACGCCTGGCCGACGGGCCGAGAGGCAGCGCTGTGCCAGCAGGCACAGACAGCGACCGCGAAAAGGACATGCTAGCGAGCGTCACTCTTCAATAATCTCCCACTCTCCTCTCCCGTAGCGGCGTGCGACGATGATGGAACCCGCCGCAAGTCCGACAAGCCCGAACGCAGCAAACCACCACCTCCATGAGCCCGACGCGGCGGCCGCGGCGATTTGCGACGACGTGGAATTCGTTTTGTACGAGGTGCCGTCGCGATCATCTTCAGTTTTCTGATCCGCGCTTTCAGAATTATCTAGATACGCAGTGTTTGAAACAACCGGAACTGCCGCGCTTTCTCCTTCGGGCTCGAGTTCTTGTAAAAAAGTAGCCTCGGCACGAAGCGCGACCGCACCGTTGGGATACGTAAGCTCGGTAGAATCTCCCGCAAGAAAACCTAGGGTCTCGGGAGAAATGCGCATCGTTTGCCCGCCGAGCAGATGAGAATTCTCAGGAAGCATGAACGAGTTGCCCGCGAATGTAATAACCCAACGCGAGAGATTAATTTCGCGCGCAGCGCGATTCTCGATCTCGACGCCTCCATCCGGAAATGTGCGTACGAAGATTTCTGCCTCCTCCGCCGTTACTATGAAGCGATCCGAGGCCTCTTCGCCGCCCGTAGACGCGGAAACAACGACCACGTAGCGCCCAGGATACTCGAAACGGTGCGTGGGGGTGGCCTCGCGAGAAGTCGCGCCATCGCCGAAGTTCCAAGCGTATCGCACTGTTCGCGCATCCTCCTTGCCACGGTACGCGCGCGCCGCAAACTGCACATCGGCGAGGGCGATGACGATTCGATCATCTCCTGCTTCGACGGAGAGTCCGGCGGAAGGTTTCGTTGTGCTGGAAGAGGAATCTGATGAAGACCCCGACGAGGAAGAGCTCGACTTCGAGCTCGAGTCCTGGCTTTCGGGAGACGAGGATGATTCGCTTGACGACGAAGTGCTCTTGCTCGACGCGCCGACGGTTATGTGACCCTTGATATCTTCGTACGTCTTGGATCCCGGATCGCCGATACCTTTCACTGAGCTTATCTCTTCGATCGTGGCATACGGACGACTATCTATGATGCCTTGTGCGGTTGCAGGTCCTACACCGGGTAAGGTATCGAGCTCCTCAAGACTCGCCGTATTGATATTCACGCCATGATCGGCCGAGACAATCGCCGGAGCAGAGACTCCTATCGCGCCAACGATCAAGCACATCATTAAAAAACGCTTCATAAAACGATTATGCAGCACATCTCGGACGACGTTCTCCCCTCTGTGGATTATCGCCGACGTAGAGCGAGCGAAATGGAAAAGCGAGCTTTTCCATTTCCGAGCGACCTAATTTTCTTGAGCGAAGCGATTAGAAAATGGAAGTGCCCTTGTGGTGCCGAGGAGAGCGAAAAAAGGTGAAAACCCCGCGGCTTGCCGCGGAAAGGCTCGAAAAACGCATGCGCGTTTTTCGAGCGGGTCCAGGGCTTGCCCTGGGGTTTTTAATACCTTTTATTGCGACGACGCTTCGCCCCCTTTCAAAACGCGTTGCAAATCGTCGTGGGAAATTTCCCCACTACGAGTAGTGTCTTCTTCGCGTCGTGAGTGAGATGGGTGTGCTCCCAGCTTGTCGGACGAGAACTGTTTGGGCTCGCGCACCGCGGGAGAGCCGTGTTGGACCTGATCGTTTTTCTGCTGGGCTATCCCGGCCGTGCCCTGAGATTCGTTGTGCTTGGTCTGCCTTCTCGCCATTCGTTCGCGAAGAATGTCAGCTGGTGAACGTTGCGCCGAGTTTGGAGTGCTCTCCCTACGCGCAGCCTGGAGTGCCGTGCGTAGGGCAGAACGACCATCAGGCGCGGCTCCTATGTGCACGCCTCGTTGCATCGGCTGTTCATGAAATGGTTTTTGCCCTCCTCCACTGTGAAATGAGCGGTCTCCAGACACTCGTCTGTCGCGACCACCGCCACCTCCTTGGCTTGGAGGACGTCCATCACGCGTACGCTGTGCCTTGGCAGGCGGGGCAAAATCTTTCTGCTTCTTTGCGATACGTGCCTCCATTTCAGCGCGTGGCAAAGAGTATTCGGTACGCGAATGCTGTATGACATCGTCCCTATACGAGATCGAGGGATTTTCGATCGGGGGGAGTGTTTGTGCCGAAAAAGGCGGTGAGCCCACGCCGTCGATCATGAGTGTGAGGTAAATCTGCCCTATGCCAAGCCCCACAAGATCTTCCGCCATAAAGGTAGGCTCGAATACGATCTTGAGCACCTCTGCATCAAAGGGGCCGACACGAAAACAGACCAGGGTACCGACGTTGCCGAAGACGGCATCGCGGACCTCCTCTTCCATTTGCTCGATGTACTGGTTGGCGAGCGTCAACGCAAGTTTGTATTTCCGTGCTTCAGAAAGAATATCCGCAAATGCCTCATTCATCATCGATTGGAATTCGTCGACGTAGAAGTAACACCGCGGGAGTCGCGCCATGCGCGCCGCAGGCTCGTCTGCGCGCGATAGTGCTGCGAGGTAGATCTTTACGACAAGCATACTGCCCAAAAGAGCGGCGTTCGTCTCACCCATTCTCCCCTTCGAGAGATTGACGATGAAGATCTTTCTTTCATCCATCATCTTTCGAAGATCGAATGAAGATTTCGCCTGCCCCACAATGTTACGGATCAGCGGGTTCGCCGTAAACTGTCCGATCTTGTTTTGAATAGCGGGAGTCGCTTCGCGTGTGTAGGTATCGGTAAAGCTCGCAAATTCCTCGACCCAAAAAGAACGGACGATTGGATCAGATATCTTTTCCACTACTGCGGCACGAAATGTTTTGTTGGTGAGCATGCGATTCACATCAAGGAGTGTTGTATCTGGGTACTCGAGGAGTGCCAAGAGTGTGTTTTGCAAAATGTATTCCATTCTGGCGCTCCATGCATCGACCCAGATGCGCTTCAGCGCTCCCATAAGCCCCGAAACAACGAGGTGCCGCTTGTCATACCCCACGTCCTCCATCACGTTGAAGCCGATTGGGTAATCGGTGTCGAAAGGAGCAAAGTAGAGCACATCCTTTACACGCTCGTGCGGTATAAATTCGAGAAGTTTCTCTGCAGTCGCGCCATGTGGATCGATGAAGGCAAGACCCTCGCCATTCTGAATGTCTTGAATGGCCATGTTTTCGAGCATGGTCGATTTACCCATACCTGTCTTACCGATGATGTAGACGTGCTTGCCGCGATCTTCTGCGCGTATACCAAACATCTCACGCTTTCCGCGCGTGTGTGTTGCCGCAAAGTAGGTTATACGGCGATCATCGTCCCGCTGCTCGGGATTCATATGCCTTCAGTATACCGCACGCCATTTTATTTCGATATGCTTCTTCCTTCCTTCCTTACAGCGTAAAAGCCTTCCGCGTTGCGGGGCCAAAGTTGCCGTAGCCTGTCGTCGCCGGAGCTCCGGAGCAGACAATATTGCGATCACACTGGAAGCGCTTGAGCGCTTGTTCGGTGAGGGAGCCAAAGTAGGTGGTCTCATTGCCGGGAGCGCCGTCTCCCTGCACTGTGATGATGTAGCCGTTAGTATTGAGGAAGATCTGAAGTTGTCGCACATCTTCCCCCTCTGAGTGTCGTGAGAGATTCCGCGTGAAAGAGAAAGAAGATGTGGTAGGAGCAAGGGCGTTCACTGTTGCCTCAAGTTCGGGAGATACCGTACCGCCGAGTGATTTCAGGAGCGCGACGAGCGTTTTGAGCTGAGTGAGGAGGGTGAGCAGTTGTTGCGATTCAACAGCTGATGAGGAAGTAACGGCTTTCGAAGACGTGCCTCCACCTCCTCCACCTCCCGTAGTATTCGTCTCAGGAGCTGGAGGAGGCGGAGTACTTCCATCAAAAATTTCGTACGTCGAGAATCCGGGAACCGATACGACAAGCGTGCCATTTTCATAAGAGATAATCGTGCAGTCGGGGCATACAACCCCGTCGCGCTTGATGATAGGATTTTCGATCGTCACATTGTAAAACGTGAGTTTTGCGGGTTGGTCCCATTCGGGAATCTTTCCCGTATCGACACCAATGCGTCGTTCTCCGATAGTTACCGCATCATCAAGATTAAGTTGATCAACCGAGCCATCCGTCTCGGTGCGCACGAGCGGAAGCGTACGTTGTTCAAACGAAATTTTACCAAACCCGCTTTTTCCAAGTTCAAAGAGAGCGCGCTTTGCACTCCGAAGATCGAGTGCGCCAAAGTCGGGTTTTATAGTAAATGTAGACGCTAAGGGATGTGGGCACCCGCTTGCATCGACTGAAGAGACCGCATTCGGAAGCGTTTTGGGGCACAGGTCGTTTGCATCCGGAATCCCGTCACTATCATTGTCATTAACGTTACTGGCAGCTCCGTTCCCGTTTGCATCTTGCGCCTGCGATGATGGAGAGACGCGCGAACTTTGTGAGATGCTCGAACTCCCATCTGGTGACATGATCTCCGGCCACACGCCTTGATACACCTGCACATTGTCAATCAGACCTGTAAATTGAGATCCCCACGGATCCGAGCCAATACCGAGCGAGCGATTTTGGTATGACAATGCATTCTTGGGAATATTCTTTTCATCAACGACCTTCCCATCGAGATAGAGTTTGGATGCACCGGATATGCCATCGTACGTCGCGCCCACGCGATGCCATCCCCCGTCTGAAAATGCAGTGGTGGGGAGCGTGTGAATCACCGAATCGCCGACAGTATCCCACCACGCTGTCGATATGCTCGACGGGTCGAGACTATATATACCAAAGACCACGTGGAGCCACAGTGGCCGGCCAGCTGCGGCTCCCGATGGTTTAAGGTCGAAAGCATAGCTTAATTGTTTGACACCCGAGATCAACTTATCGATACCATTAATGTTGATGTAGTTTGGTGAAGATGTTCGACTGAAGGACGCAGCCATGCCATCCTTACCTGCTGCATACTCGGGGGTTACCCACGTGATAGTAGCGTCGGGAGCGTAGCCAGCATTTGCAGTCGTACGCTCGAATGAAAGATCGATGGCGCGAGGATCCGTGACATAGATTGTCTTATCGATCGATACGGTTCCCACGTTTGTAGAGACAGACGCCGTGACCGTATAGCGTCCACCGCGCGTGTACGTGTGAGACGCTGTTTTCCCAGACGCACTTGATCCGTCCCCAAACTTCCATGAGACCCCATTGACCGATAGTGCGCCGACAGGCCCGTACACGCCGCCGATGGCAAATGTATGAGTGAGAAGATCGCGCCCTACGCCGGGAGTGTCGAGCACGTAACCAACGGGGGTCGCTGGTTGTGGATTAAAGCGCGTAAGAGCTGCTCCCACCCCCTTCACTTCAATCACTGACCCCGGACGCGCCATAAAATCAGTCCCCGCGTTTGAGCGCTGACCGGCGAGACCATCAAAAAAGATATCGCCGTAGTAGTTGTCTTGCGTTGGAAATTCGCGCTGCACGACAAGATTGTTGGAGAACGTTGCATTGGTATTTGAGGGGACCGACAGCCGCGCAACGATGTTGTTTGCTATCACAACATTCTTCGAGCGTTGTGCCACCGCGTTAATTGTTGGAACATTCACTAACCCATCGTTGCCCGCATCAACATTGTGCAAAATTGTGTTATTCCTAATCGTAAGTCCGTTCGTCTCCCCAACAGTAATGCCATGAGCATGTGCGTTGTGTATGAAGTTATTCTCGATGAGAATATTTTGGTACAGCATCTCGTCACCTGCCGCTCCAGTATCCACGAGCTCGTTGCGCATAAAGATCGACTGCGTCCAATCACCAGCCCTACTGTCGAGTATATTGTTTCGGATGGTGATGTTCTTCGATGGCGAATCTGTACCGCTTGTCCAAAACTGGATCATATCCATATGGTCTCCGCTCTGCGCAGACTTTCTGAAATCATGCAGGTAGTTTCCTTCAATGAGCACATCGGTATCTTGTGCAAAATCGAAACCATCTGAACGAATGTCGTATATTTCATTGTTGCGCACGGTTAGACCATCGATATGCCCAAAAGTTCCGGCGCGATGCCACGTAAAGAACTTGTTATCCTCAAGCGTAAGGCTAGTACCTCCGTCTACCCGCAATCCTATCGCCGTACCAAACCCTCTCCGCTGAGGATCGGAGGCATGTGACACATCCCCATCGAAGATACAGTTCTTGAATGTGATGTTTGTGTTAGTTCTCTGCGAGAGCATGAACGGAGCTGTCCACTCAACATCTTCTGACTGTTCCGTATAATCAAACTTGATGCCGTCAAACGTAAGGTTCTTAACGCCACTGATCTGAAGCGAGGTAATAATTGCTGGATTATTTGTGTTTGCGGATTTTATAGTGACCTCAGAAGGAAACTGCACAAACGGCTCTCGCTTGTCGTACAAATTGAGCAATCCGTAATTTCCTGGCTTGAGAAATATGGTCCCTCCCGCAGCAGGAGCATTCTTAAGCGCCTCCTTGAGCTCAGTTGCGCTCGCAACCGTCACCGACCCCGTCCAAGCGCCAACTGCAGAGGGTATCGGAAGAGAGCACGATGCAGTGGTACCACCATTTGTCCCGGCACATTGCCAGAGGTAATTCGTAGAGGAATCGGTCGTGTCAGAAAGCGTGCCTGCTGTGCATGTGTTTTGTGTTGTTCCACAAGATCCGTGGACTGGTGAGGGCGACGGTGTCGGATCTGGAGACGGGATAAGCGCTGGCGTAGGAGCGGGTGTGGGTATGGAGCTACCGCCAGCCTCATAGAGCCTGGCAACTTCTGCGGCGGAGAGTGCGCGACCATAGAAGCGCATGTCATCTATGAGGCCGTCGCTTGCACGCGAAGTGGCAATATTACTCCCAACCTGCATCGAGCCTCCCGCGTCGGAGCCGCGCGTTCCTGAAGGGGCGACTATTTCAGATAAGTTTTTTACAACACCGTCTACGTACAGCACGGGATCGTTCGTCGCGCTATCGGTATCGTATACGAGCGCCACGTGGTGCCATGCATTGAGGGTGATGCCAACGGAAATTGACCTCCACTTTGCCACTCCCCCTGACCAGCCGATGTTAAATTCAAGACCTGTGTCTGAGTCTCCGGAAGAGTCAGCAAAAATAGTCCACTTGCTTGATTTTGTCACCCAAAACCCAGCGTTTACTTCCCCGGCCGTGCGTGGATATACCCAAAAAGCTACAGCGCCTCCATTGTCCCACATGTTATCAAGCGATGCTGAAGAAAAATTGATGTAATCATCAGCGCCATCAAAACTCAGCGCCCCACTTCCTATTTTCCCAGCTGTCCACGTCGGTCCATTTACGAGTGTGCCGTCGCTTGATCCAGCAGAATCACCCGCTGTCGTACCGCTTCCCTCATCGAAGGTATAGTGCGCAACTAAACCGGCCGCGACGTCAACTGCTCCCACAGCGGCGAATTGTGTCACCTTCGAAATACCTGATGAGAGCGCATGAAGGGAGTCGAGCAGTGCATTAAGAAGAGCTCGTGTTCTTGGTCCCACTAATCCAAATCCGCTCGTTTCTGGAGCACCACTGCAGACAATATCGTTTTCACACTGAAACGCCTGAACAGCGCTCGCCGTGAGAGGACCGTAATAATCGGTCTCGTGCTCCGGAGAGCCCGGTCCACTCTCGGCGACACGCGTACCAAATGCATTTAAAATTTTCTGGAGAAGCGTGACATCTGGACCAGAGTCGGCAGGAGCCAAAAAACGATCCAGCGCGATTGCCTGAACAAAAAACACGGGGACGATACTGAAAATGACAAGCGCAACTACAAAAGTACGGATATGCGCACTTGTCATCCTTTGAGCATATATGAATCCACCGCGCCGCGCATTGACTCTATCCACAGGCTACATATCTCGGCAGCCGTTAAAGCTCAATTGTGGCTCTAATACTCCCTATTCTAAAGGCTCTCAACCTGAGAATACAGGACTTCTCGCAAGCTCGTATATCGATTCGCTGGATCCCAGAAAAACCACGAGGTAAGGCCAGCGTCGTACGTTGCGCGCGTTTGACCGAGGATGTCTTGTGCTGTGTAGTCTTTGCCGTAGTCAAAATCCTGCAGCCACGGACGTAATTTACGTTCGTCGAATACGGATTTCGTATAGAGGCCTGTCGCCACTTGCTTCGTACTCGTCGCGATAGGTGCTCCCGTCTCGTCATAGTGCGCGGGCACTATCTCATCCTTCATGACGGGCGCGCCTGTAAGTGTTCGTACAGGCGTCTCACGTGCCTTCGCGCGACGCACTGCCTCTGCCATCGAGGTATAGACTACTTTGTACGGATCGTTGTTTGGATTCGAGAGGCCCGCGAAGCCTTTGTTGTAGTGCGAAGGATAAACCATCGGCGCCACGTAGTCGAAGTATGGGAGGGTGCGCTCGAGCTGCTGGCCGATACCAAGATCGTCGGTCAAGACGGTGGTGTAGCCGAAGAGATCGGCACTCATCACGAGCTCATGGCCGCCGTGACCCGAGGTGTCAAAACCCTTTATCTCTTGTTGTAAGAATGCGAAGAATTTCTCAAGCTCACCCGCGCGATCACCCGAAGGATAGACGATATCGTCCATGGGACCGTCGGAGGGCCAACGGACATAATCGTAATTGAGTTCGTCGAAGCCGAGCTCGTAACTCTCGCGGCTGAGCGCCACTATATAGCGCCAGTGCTCTTCTGAGCCCACCGAGATAAAGGAGAGTCCTTTGTTATCTTTCCACGGCTCTCCTGGACGAGACTTCGACTGTACCGCACGCTCGGGATGCACCTTCGACATGAAAGGATCCTGAAAGACAGTGATACGACCTATTGTATAGATGCCCTTCTCATGCAGTGTTTCGACAAATTCCTTCATATCACTCGCCCCGCACTGCGCGGCTTGCCACGCTGGTTCGAGTTCTTCGCTCTCGGGATTGAAAGCGATTGTACCCGAGTAGTCTTTGATATCGATGACGACAGCGTTGAGCTTCGTCTCTTCGACAAATTTCACGAGCGAATCGCGAAGCGAAGGCGTCCCCACGGCGCACTGTGTCATGTAAATTGCGTACATCGGCTCCGGTGTCGGTACATGTTTTACCTGCGGTAATGATGGCGAGGTAACGATTTCTTCGGGCGTCGTCGTCGCGCTACGCACAAAAGAAGTCTGCGCTGGCATCGAAATCGCGACACCGGCAAAGCCGGCGGCCAGAACGAGGCCTCCCGTAAAAAACCAGTGTTTATTCTTCATCCCGTTAGAAATAGGACGCGGACATCAAAGTGCCACACCCGATTTTGTTACAGTTCCTAATCTAGACTTGTCCATATTCGGCCACGGAGCGTCCGCGATTTCTAACGGGATTCATGCTCGCCCGTAAATTGTGTATCTGCCTCCCGGCTCGGCACGTTCTCGACGAACGTTTGTCCATTGCCGTGCATGGAGCGACTTCCCACTCGTCGGCGCACGATGACGCCGAGCGCTATGACGAATACGCCGAGAAGGAAGAAGATCACCTTGTCCCAGCTGTTGGGCAATCCCAAAAACGGCAAAAGTGCCACGAACGTGCCGATAAGCATGATAAGCGTGTCGAGTGTCATGCCCACGAGTATATCACGTCACGATAACGACAAACTCTCCTCTTTCCTTGCGCCCCTTTTTGAGTTTCTCAACCAGTTCCATGGGGTTCCCCGTAAGTATCTCCTCGTGTATTTTTGTGATCTCACGAGCAATGGTCACACGACACTCAGGCGCATTCTTTCCAAGCTCCATAAGAAACTTCGCTATTCTGTGTGGCGATTCGTAGAGGACGACGGGAATATCGCACTTCGCGATTTCTTTGATAGCCGTCTGCCTTCCTTTCTTGTGCGGCAAGAACCCCAAGAAGAGAAATCGATCAGTGGATATTCCGGCGATAGAAAGCGCCGCAGTCAAAGCAGACGCTCCCGGCACAGCATCAATCTTTGCTTCAGGGAGATTTGCGCGTACACTCGCGACCAATCGCGATCCGGGATCAGAAATACCGGGAGTACCCGCATCTGTTACATAGACGACATGCTCGCCTTCTTCCAAACGCTTGGTAACTTCTTCGGCTTTCTTTTTCTCCGTTGCCGCGTCGAGCCGGAAAACCGACTTGGTGAGCCCGTAGTGATTGAGGAGCTTGAGCGTTACGCGCGTGTCCTCCGCATAGACCGCATCGCACTCCTTGAGATTCCAGAGTGCGCGAAAGGTGAGGTCGCCGAGATTTCCTATCGGAGTGGCAACAATAGAAAGCCTGCCTGTACCCATACTCCATCACTGTGGCACTATTCTTCTCTCCTCGCAATTCTCCCCCTCGTATCCCTATAAATACGCCATGGCGTATTTATAGGGATACTTATTCGGCTATCTGCTCCGCAACCTTGTAGACGTCGCCGGCGCCCATAGTAATAATGAGATAGTTCGTGGTTAGTAGTTCGTAGTTAGTGGTGAAATACGTATAGATATCGTGTAGTGATTTGAAAGTGCGGACGGGGGTGTCGAGGGCGATGATTTTCTCGGCGAGTTTTTCACTCGTTACTCCATCGATTGGCTCTTCGCGAGCGGCATAGATGGGCGCGAGTACGACCTCGTCCGCAAGAGAGAGCGCCTTCGCAAATTCATCCATAAAGTCGCGTGTTCGAGAATAGAGATGGGGATGAAATGCGACAATGATTTTTTTGCCTGGAAACTTTTCCCGCGCCGCTACAATCGTCATAGCCGCCGCCGTGGGGTGGTGCGCATAATCGTCGTAGACTAAGGCACCGTTCGAGGTCTCGCCCTTGTATTCGAAGCGGCGCCACGAGCCCTTGAATTCCGAAAGTGATTTCACCGCCGCCTCGGGAGAGAGCGAGGGTGCAGTGGCGAGCGCGGCCGCAAGTGCCGCGCGAGCGTTTTGTTTGTTGAATTCCCCGACGAGCAGCAAGCTCCCCACTGCTTTCGACGTGTAGTCAACGACACACGCTCTCGCGTCTTTCAAAACAGAGGAAACGTTCGGGTCATTCGGATTTGCAACGATAACACCGTCCACCGGAACGTTCTCGACTGCTTTTCGAAATGTTTCCTGTACTGCCTTAAGATTCGGAAAAAAGTCAGTGTGATCGAGCTCGATGTTCGTAATGACGAGCACCTGCGGAACGAGCTTGAGCAGGTGATCACGATACTCACACGCTTCGACGACGAAAAGGTCTGGTTTTCCCGCGAGAAAATTGGAGCCAAAATCAGCAACAATAGAGCCAATTATTGCCGTTGGCTCCTCTCCCGCATCGTGCAAGATCTTGGCGATCATGCCTGTGGTCGTCGTCTTCCCGTGCGTACCAGCGACCGCAATTGTTCGCGCCGACTTCGAAACCTCCCCGAGCGCATCAAAATACGACATCTCGGGAACGCCCATCTCCCGCGCTCGCTCGCGCTCTGCGTTATCTTCCGGCACGGCATCGCTATATACCAGAAGCTCAGCATCGGCTGGAATATGACATTCGTCGCTCCCAACCCACACTTCAATCCCCTTTTCTGAAAGTAATTTCGTCGTTGGGGATTCTTCCCTATCAGATCCACTCACTCGCTTTTCCTGATGTTTGAAAAACTGCGCAAGCGCCGACATGCCTATACCGCCAACTCCCACCATATATATATATTTAGCCTTCAATGTCATACATTTCTGTGAACGTTGCCGCCGACCTGCCCCGTAGTCAACGCCTTGCGTTGTACTACCGGGATGCCACCCATGTGGATGTTCTGCGGGATGTTCACCCCGTTAGAAATAGGACGCGGGGTATCAGATCTAACTTCTTGATCGATGTGCTTCATACGAATGTCTTGTTGATTATCTCGAGGTATCCATGTCCGCGATTTCTAACGGGGTTCATAAGTCGTGCACCATATTCATAAACTGATCGTTTCTCTCGTACTCGTTTTTGAACATGCCGAATGACGCGAAAGCGGGACTAAACAAAATATTCCCCTCTTTTGTTTGCTCTATCGCCGCGTGAAGTGCAGACTCTATGTCTCTGAGTTCCATATATGGAACTCCTGCGGTGGCGAGCTCTTTGGCTAAACGCCTGCTTCCCTCGTAATTCTCGTGTGTGAGGAGAATAACGTGCGAAACGCGATCTCTGATCTCTGAAACAAGCTCCTTGAGGTCGAGATTCTTTTCGGAGCCGCCGATGATGAGTGTAATGTCTCCTTCGAGAGCACGGAGCGCCGCGATGGTCGCCTCCGGAGTCGTGGCGTTGTTGTCGTTGTAGATCTTCACGCTCCCCACCTCTCGCACGAGCTGTAAGCGTCCTTCGACACCTTCGAACGATTCGAGTCCGCCCTTAATATTTTCTTCCGAGAGCCCGAGTGCGGCAAGTGCCGCGGAGGCGAGCGACGCATTCTCGCGGTTGTGAAGCCCTGGTACCTTAAGTGTCCATTTGTGCGGCAGTGGCTCAGGCACTATTGGATCGAGCGGCGGATTCGACTCTCGAATGCGCGCAGCGACTGAGGCTCCCGCGATAAGCACATCGTCTGGCTTTTGGAACATGAATATATTGGCCTTGTCTGCAAAGTACGCTTCCATGTCCCCTTTGTAATAGTTGAGGTGGTCGGGCATGAGGTTGGTAACGACCGCGACGTGCGGACTTAATTTCAAATCGCCAAATCCTTGTAATTGCCACGAATCGAGCTCGAGCACGCAGGTGTCCGCCTCGGCTTGACCTCGTCGAGACGGGTCTCCCTCTTTTATTTCAGACAACATCGCTAGCGTAGATTTTCCTCGGATGTTGCCACCAAGATGTGCTCGCTTGTCCGCTTTCGCAAGAGAATGATAAATCATGTGCGCTATGGTCGATTTGCCGCGCGTGCCAGTGATACCGACGATTCTGGCACCCACTTCATCTGCATACTTTGCAAAGAGTGCCGTCGACATATAGACGGGCACTCCGGCGGCGCGTGCAGTCGCAATCTCTGGAGAGTCTAGCGCGACACCCGCCGCCTTGATTACTGCGTCGCAATTCTCAAAATCTTCCGTGCGGTGACCACCAAGATGAAATGTAACGTTTTTGTATCCATTAAGTTGTGTTACCGGGCCAGCAAGTTCTTCTCCCGTCTTTTTGTCGGTGATCAAAAGATCGGCCCCACAGTTGGCGAGAAATTTCGCATCTCCTACGCCCCTGCCAAGTAAACCAAGGCCAAGTATGGTGATCTTTTTACCCTTAAAGGGCTCGCAATAGTCTTGCATGAAGCCATGATAGCACTTTACTTCTCTGAAGCTTGTTCTGTAATGACTTGTCCATATTGCACTGTCGGACTTCATGGGCGTACAATGCACGTCCTGTTGTTTGTAGGAAGTCGGGTGTGATTCCCGCACTGTGCCGCAACGGTAATACCTGCAAGGGTTAGTCCGGTCGTCAGACAACACGTATCCCGAGCAGGAGCGCGCCGCATACGGCGCATACGTAAAAACTCTCCGCTCGGGCGGAGTTTTTTCATTATGAAAAAATACATCACATTCATCGCGACCATTTTTCTCCTCAGTGGAGGTGTTTATTTCTCGCAAACGTGGTTTTCTGAATCATTCACTCCTGCCGAGACATCCGTCGCGACGACGACGAAAAACACACCTTCTGAACTTTCAGACTCTCCTCCGCCACCCCCTGCCAGAACGAATGAAATTCAAAATACCGTCGTCGATACCACGGCGCCCTCTCCTCTTCACCAGTACACGATACCAGTGTCTTCGGAAGGTACGGTGCTCGAAGTAATGAACGCATACGCTGCGCAGTCGGACTTTTCATTCTCCGGCCGTGAATTTGCCGGTCTTGGCCTTCTCATCGAGGAGATCGGCGGACTCAAAAATGCGGGAGGTTTCTACTGGACGCTCTATATTAATAACAAGCTTTCAGAGAAAGGTGTGTCGTCTGTGCGTGTCGCACCCCCCAACATCGTGGAGTGGCGATACCAAAAAGGCGTATGATGTCTCGATCTTTCTCCGTATCTCTCATTGTTGTTTCTTTACTCGTATGGTTCGTCATTGGTTTTCAAGTGCTAGCTGCCGAAAGTGGAGGTGCGCAAGCAACTTCGACTCCGGAAACAGCAACCTCCACTCCTGACGTTTTTGAAGAAGAAGACAGCAACGCAACGACAACTCCAGAGACTGCCGAGGAGGAACACTCGGAAGATACAGCAACTTCTACGCCAAGCGCTGCCTCGACAACGCCAGAAACGACTGCGCCTACGCTCGATTTGGAGGCGGACATTACTCTTCCAAACACGTGCGAGGTCGAGGACAAAAATGGGGTTCTGTACACCTTCCCTACGACGAGTAGCCCAAGCGAATACCTCACTATCTGTGCGCTCGCTGCAGCGCAAAGCGAAGGCGACATCGAAAGCTACCAGTTAGGGAGTTTCCCCGGATTCGGTCTTTTCGTGGAAGGTGTGAACGGCATCATCGCTGCTGCTGATGAATTTTGGTCGCTGTTTTTAAATGGCGAGTTTGCCGAGTGCGGCATCGAATGCTTGCCACTCAATGGCGGCGACATCATTTCGTTCGTCCTCACGTCTTTTGAGGGCGAGGAGCGCGGCGCAGAAGTTGCACTGCACGTAACTGCGTTAATAGAAGTGTCGCAAGAAGAAGAGGAGGAAGCTGGAGAAGAAGAAGGCGATGATTCGGACCCGAATCCTGGTGGAGGCAGTTCACAAAGCAACTCCTTCGACGTGCCAGCCGCTATCGCATTCCTCACCGATCACCAAGATCTGAATGGGAGTTTTGGCGACGATGTATTTACGGATTGGGTCGCTGTCGCCTTTGGCGCCGTGAATGGCGGAGACGCAGAATCTGAACTTAAAGATTATCTACGCGCGGCCAATCCCTCGCTTTCGAGTCTCACGGATTACGAGCGCCACGCCTTAGGGTTGATGGCGCTCGGTATCAATCCGTACACGGGTACTGAGGTCGACTACATCACGCCAATCGTGGAAGCATTCGACGGCTCGCAAATCGGTGAATCGAGCTTGGTGAACGACGATGTCTTCGCCATTTTTCCGCTTCTCAAAGCCGGCTACGACACGGAGGACGAAATTATTCAGAAAACGGTCGCGTTTATCGTATCGAAACAAGGGGCGAACGGATCATGGGAAGAAAGTATCGACTTCACCGCCGCTACCGTGCAAGCGCTCGCGAGCGCAGACAATCTCACTGGCGTCTCAGAAGCGCTCAATCGCGCAAAAACATACTTGCATACACAACAAGACGGCGACGGGAGCTTCGACGGCAACGTGTTCTCGACCAGCTGGGCAATGCAAGCAATTGAAGCGTTTGGTGAGTCGGATTCAGAGTGGAGCCCCGACGGAGACTCTCCCGAAAACTTCCTCGCTGGAGTGCAATCAGGCGACGGCGGCGTCTTGGAGGAATCGGAAAGTATAGAGACGCGCGTATGGGCAACGGCCTATGCAATTCCCGCCGTGCGCGAAGCGACATGGCTTTCTCTTCTTTCGTCATTCTCAAAACCCTCCTCTTCGACAAACTCTGGCGGAAGCGGCGGTAGTTCCTCTTCTTCAAACGATTCAGAAGAAACGGCCACCTCTACAAGCTCAGGGGAAGCAACGAGCACTGCAACGACGACTCCGCTAGGACTCGTTTTGGGAGAGTCGACGACAGCTGCTACTGAAACCACGCCGCCAGCCTTCTCTCTTCCTACGCTTTCGACAGCTCCTGTGCCGTCAGAAACCGAGGACGAAGCGACCACAAGCCTCGCAACAACAAGTAACCAGCATGTAGCGGCCGCTGTAGAAAGTATAGAAGGATGGAGCGATCTGTGGACATGGAGTCTCGGACTTCTCTTTATTTTCTTTTCCCTTTTGTACGCCTACTTTTTCCGAAACTCTTTTTAAGGAAGGGGTGGTACATATCGTCGTCGAGCGGGATCTGCAGCTCTTTTTTGCTTACTCGCTCTGCAAACTCAACCGGCGCATTCTCGATCACTGCAAGCGGCTGACGCTCTTTCCCCTCACCCATCACAAGTACTCCTGCTGAGGCGAGGCCATCCGCGATGTTCGCACGCGACATTTGAAGTACCCGCCCAAAAATGTCCGGTGTGCCGCGGTAATCGCGAACGCCCTTGAAGCCCGCGTACCCCACGGCCATGCCAGCTGCCCCTGCGCGGAGCGGAAAAGTCCTGCTGTCGACGATGAGAACACCGAGGTTTCGCGTGCGATAGTGTTGTTTGAGTTTTTTTCGGAGTTCTGCTGCTGATCTATAGGAATCTTTCGGAAGCAACACATACTCTCCATCTGCATTCGATTCGTCTACTCCAGCAGAGGCCATGAGCATGCCCCGCGCAACGGTAAGCCACGTATATTTTGTCTTCACGCCTTGCTCGCTCTCGGATCGAATGAGCTTTTCCTTGTCTTTTGTGCTACCAAGCGGAGCAGTACGCCCTTCGGCCAGCGCCACGATCTTTGATGTAACGACGAGCACCGAGTCATTCTTCAGCTTCGGGACGTGCTTCGTGATAAACGCAATGAGATCTTGCTTCTCGTGAAAAACGCTAGTCTTTATCGGCTGTACATTCATAGGCCGAGGAGTGGTGGAACTTCACGCATATTCCCCAAGACTCTATCAGCTTTGGAGAAATCATGCCCCTGCGTGAGCGCATCAGGAATGGCAAAGCGGTTGATCCCGGCTGCTTTTGCTGCCTCGACACCGCGTTGGGAATCCTCGAGCGCAAGACATCGATCTTTCTCGAGCCCAACAGTCTCAACGGCTTTGAGATACGGTTCGGGATCCGGCTTTACGTTTTCGACGTCATTTGCCGTAATAAAAAAGCTAAAGAATTTTCGAAGCCCTGTCTTTCCAATAATAATGTCGAAGTGTTCTTTCTGACTGCTTGTAACGACGCCCATGACACACCTACCATGAAGCTTCTCAAGTGTTTCGAGTACTCCGTCCACCACGGGCACGCTCTCTCGGAGTAATTCTGAGTATTTTTCATCTCGACGCACACGAAGCTGACCAACTGTGTCGTTGGGAATTCCTTTTGTTCGTGTCAGATCAAAAACGCTACTTCCTTTTTGGAGATTCTCATGTATGTACCAATCACGAGTAATCTCTATGCCAAGCGGAGCAAAGATATCTTGAGTAGCTTGGAAGAAAATCTCCTCCGAATTTACCAAGAGCCCGTCATTGTCGAAGAAAATTGCTTGGACGTGTGCGTACTCGCCGTCCTTCATCATGCCGTCTCTTTGTCACGCAAAAAGTGCAGGGCAAGATACGAAAGCGGCGTATAGAGGATGCCCATTGCGACCTTGTAGAGCCACCAGGTGAGAATGATGGAAACGAGGACGTTTGTCTCATACACACCGTAGAATGCAATGACCATGAAAATCGTGGTGTCGAGGAATTGCGACCAAAGATTCGAGAGGTTGGAACGGAGCCAGAAGTATTTACTCCCGATCGTTGCCTTGAAGAAAAAGAATGAAAGGACGTCTTGGTACTGCGCGATGGCGTAGGCGACGAGGCTCGCGACCGCGATCCTCATCGAAATGCCAAAGATAGTTTCGTAGCTCTCCTTGGCCCACATCCCCGCTTCGGCCCACGGCGTCGCGAGCGAGATGAGCGAGTAGAAAAGAAAGAGCGCTATTGAGACGATCCCCGCGATCACGAAGAAGCGAGCGACGCGCTTGCCGTAGAGCTCTCCGATGACATCTGTCGTAAGAAAGACGATGGGGAATGAAAAGACCGCCACCGAGAGGTGTGTGCCAAAGAGAAACGGCATGATCTTCAAGCCCAGAGTATTGGCCGCAAAGAGCGAGGAGAGGTAGACCGCAAGCGCGATCAATACCTTCTTTTGCGCCGTTTCAGAGAGTGTCGGCATAATGAATGCCGCATTATATTGGTTTTTCTCAGCGCCGCAATAATGGTTTGCGGGGAGCGCTCCTCTAGCCGGCACTCACGAGCATCTGATAGAGGCCACCAAAATAGGAGGTTTTGCGCCATGAGCGCCCCGCCATTTCATCTTTGAGAAGATCGGTGAGCTCACGGTTCCACAGGTCGCGCGCCGTCGGCTCAATAAAACCAAGAAGTGGCAAGAGAAGGTAGCGAAGTGGGTGGAACCGAGAAGGCGCTCCGTAGTCTGCGATGATTATCTTTCCACCGGGCTTCAGGACGCGTAGCGCTTCGCGCATCGTGCGCTCGCGATACTCCTGCGGCTCTTCGTGTAAGAGGAAAAATAGCAAAACTTGATCGTACGATGCGTCGGAAAAGTTGAGCGATGCGGCATCCATCGGGAGAATACGGGCAGCTGCATCATGCGGAAGTTTACGCTTCACGTTTTCAAGTTGGACTGGCAACACATCAACGATATCGAGTGCGCCGCCGCCCTTCTTAACGTGCTCGAAAAGACGGGGGGTAAGCTCGCCATAGCAACACGACATCTGAAGTGTCTTGCCCGAAATGCTATGCCCAAACTCCCTCAAAACCTGATCTCGGAGTGTCGTATATTTTCCAAAAAGAATCAGGTTGATGAGCCAGGGGCGGTCCCAAAAGCGTACCGCCCACGGGCGCACGTACGCCCACCAGTAGTGTTTTTTGAGGTACACCGGAATTACAGCTCCGGCGAGAGTATTCATGCTCCCCCTCTCATTTTGCGAAGCAAAAGCGTCAGATACAAACCGATCGCGCCGCCGAAGAAGTTTCCGCCTCGCTCAATGAAGTCCAGGAGATAGATTATGTCGAAGTTGTGAGCTGTCACTCTGCTGAAAGCGGTCGCCAAGCCCCAAAAGACAGCCCAGGAAAATAACGCGACCATCACGCGTGATTGCGCGAGCCTTGCGAGAGATCCCCTGCCCATCCATACGCCGATGAGCGCAAGCACCATGGTGGCAGCTATTGTGAGATCGACAAAACCTATAAACTTCACCAGCCGAAGCGCCGTTTCTGTCGGCATGATGATGCCAAGCGTCGACTCGAGTGAGTCTGTTATCAGATCTGCAAACGCAATCTTTCCGGATACTGCCCACCCTCCGTGCCCGGCAAAATTAAATATGTTTGCCCCGGCTGCCAATACATAGAGGACGAATAACTTTCGGTCTCTGAATAGAGTGTTGTTCATATGTGGTCGAATTTCAGAATAATTTCTCGCCGTGCGCACGCCAACGCTGGTAGAGGTAGTACGCGGAGAAAAGGTACACGACAGCGACGATAATGAAGATAGGGCGGCTCGAAGCTATGCTCATGCCGATGTTTGTGCCCACGAGACCCACAAGCCCAAGATTGATGCCCGAAAGTATCATAACGCCAAACGCAAGCGTGTCCTTCCTATTGTTCTGCCCGAATATCTTCATGCCGCGCACGTACCAACGATAGAGGAGATACACTGCGGCTACGCCCGAAGCAATCCATGCCAACTTGAGCAAGAGACCGACGACTCCTGCGTATGCACCACTGCCGAGAAGATACGCAATGGGCGGTACCCCACCGAGCAAGAGTGCGACCGCGGCGACTAATAATCGAACCTCTGACCATAAAAACGAATAACGCTCCAACTCATGATGGTTTCTAAAATCCATATATTTAAATTGTCTCACTGAAGCCATCGCACGCAATAGCTTCCGGTGCATAAATAAAGGGTTTACAATGCCGAACGAACCGCGAAATAAGAGTAATCTTATTTCCGGTGAGTGATGGCGTTGCACAAAGTACAATACTCTTCCTTGGGTGTGTGGCGGAACTGGCCAAGAAAGGTACTTTCAAATCATTGTGGGCGTGTGGCGGAACTGGTATACGCGTACGATTCAGAATCGTATTCCGCAAGGATTGGGAGTTCGAGTCTCCCCACGCCCACAATGCTCTGAAATGGGCGTACGGTTCAGAACCGTATCCCGATCAGGGTTGGGAGTTCGAGTCTCCCCACACCCACTACTTCATAGGAACAACGAGGGATTCCAGATTCTTGCCGTCCCAGTGGACTTGGCCGTGGACGACCATGTTCGTGATTTTTGGTTGCCATTCGTGCTCGGCGCGGTTTACCGCACGCGCGATTTCTTCCGCTGTCATTCCCTTCTCAAGCGGCACCCGGTGCTCGAAAAAAGCCGGGCCACGATCGAGCTCGTCGGTCACGAAATGCATAGTGAATCCCGATTCTGTGATCTCTCCAGCATCCAATGCCGCCTTCACTGCCTCGTGGATGCGATTGCCGTACATCCCGTGGCCCCCGAAACGCCCATCGAGCTGTGAGAGAAGTGCCGGGTGAATGTTGAACGTTTTCGCAGGATCAAGACCCTTCACCATTCTTAACCAACCCGAGAGCGCCACCCACTCTGCTCCTGAATCTGCAACCATCTTTTGATAGTGCTCAGCGTCGTATGGACCAGGAAAATATATAAATGGAATACCAAGTCGCTCGGCGCGCTCACACACGCCCCCATGCTCGTGATTCGAAACGACAGCGACGATCTCCGCATCGAGCTTCGAGCTTTTCACGAGATTCTCAAATCCCGATCCGCCTCCCTCTTTCGTTCCCGAAGCAAAGACTATGAGCTTGGGTTTATTGGTCATTGTTGATACTTTCTCACAACGAGCACAAAACTTCCATATCCTTACAATTACGCCATGGCGTAAACGTAAGGATATTAGTCGACGGCTTCGACAGACGCACCTAGCTTCTTTAGGCGTTCGTGGAGGTTTTCGTAGCCGCGATTTATCGGATAGACATCAACAAGCGTGGATTCTCCTTCGGCGGCGAGCATGCCAATAAGGAGGAGTGTAGCGGGGCGGAGCGCCGGCGGCGCCTTGATGTCGGCGGCGTGGAGCGTCGTCGGACCTTTGACCACGACGCGGTGCGGATCAAGGAGCGAGACATTCGCGCCGAGCTTATTGAGCTCCAAATACCAGTGTGCGCGACCGTCGTAGACCCAGTCGTGGATCATCGTCTCCCCCGCTGCCTGCGTTGCCACCGGCACAAAAAACGGCAGGTTGTCGATGTTGATTCCCGGATACGGGCGCGGTGCGATCTTCTCGGGCGGAGCGACGAGCTTTGACGGCTTGATAGTGATGTCGCGGAGCACTGTGTGACCATTTTCGGAGGCATACTTTTCGCTCCGCGAGTATTGGAGACCCATGCGTGAGAGGGTAAAAAGCTCAAGTTCAAGAAAGTCCATCGGGCATCGCTCGATCGTGATCTCTGACTTTGTCGTTGCGGCAAGAGATATAAAAAACATCGATTCGATAGGGTCTTCGCTTGGATGTCCGTAGATCTCGGCATTGATTTCGGAGAGCCCGTGCACGACGAGGGTCGAGGTGCCAATGCCCTCGATCTTGACCCCGCACTGTCGCAGAAAGATGCAGACGTCCTGCACCATATAATTTGCGCTCGCAAATTTGATCGTCGTCGTACCTTTTATTTTGGCAGCCGCCATAAGCACATTCTCCGCGCCAGTGTCGCTCGCCTCGTACATGATGATCTCCGCCGGGCGCAGCTCTTTCGTCTCGACGTGATAGGTGTGCGTGTCTTTACTCCCCGTCACGTGGATGCCGAGCTTCGCGAGCGCATCGATGTGTGAGCCAAGCGTCCGCTTGCCCAAATCGCACCCGGCGGGAGCTGGCAGATCGAACGAACCGAGCAAGTGCGCGAGTGGCGCGATGAAAAGCGCTATCGAGCGCGTGCGCGCCGCGGCTTCGGTGTTAAGCCGAGAGAGGTCGATCTTTTCCGGCGGCAGGATGCGCATGTCGCCATCTTCCGACCATACGATTTTCACCCCGATGCTTTCCATCACCTCGATGAGGCGCTTGACCTCCTCGATGCGCGGCATCTTTTTAAGGACCGTTTCGCCACGGTTGAGGAGAGACGCAGCGAGAAGCGCCACCGCAGCGTTTTTTGAGGTGTTGGTGACGACTGATCCCGAGAGTTTCTTCCCGCCTTGTACGCGATAGTTCATGTGAGAGAAGTGTACAATATAGACACCAAAAGAGCCTAACTTCCATGACAAAACGACATTGGGTTTCCTACGCATTACTCGCACTCGCGGCAGGACTCTTGCATTACGCGTGGGAAACGTCGCACGTCGGTCTCTACACCAACTACGGCGACCTCGGTGGCCCCTTGCCCGTAACCCTCTACGCAACACTTGGCGACATTATGTATACGCTCCTCGCCGTGCTCGGCGTCGGCATTTTCAAACGAGACATGCTCTGGTGGCTCTCGGCACGCACGCGCGACCTTGCACTCCTCGCGCTCATCGGGCTCGCCATCGCGCTCTTTGTGGAATACAAAGCGATACTGCTCGGGACGTGGGAATACTTGCCCGCAATGCCGATAATCCCAATTCTCAATGTAGGACTCTCACCAATTATTCAAATGACAATACTTTTACCACTTTCGGTGTTTCTCGTGCAGAGAATCTACAAACCTTAGTGCGAGCGGAAGGAAAAGAACATCTGGGAAACCCTCGGTTTTCCCATTCCTTCCGACACGGGGAACTCCCGTTCCCCGACCCCTTCCCGTCCGATTCCTCCGGCACCACAAAACTATCTTTTTGTGCGAGCGGAAGGAATCGGACCTTCGACCTCCGTCTTATCAGGACGGCGTTCTACCACTGAACTACGCTCGCAATATTCTAACTTTCACACAAACCAGCGTCTTACTCAACGAATCGTAACGTGGGGGATGTATCATCCACCGGAGCTACGCTCGCTTTATTGTGCTTTCAAGGGCGATGGTAGCAAAAATCAGCCTCCGGCGCTATATTTCCAACAGAGGGATCCGGTTCACTATATGTAGAAGGAAGGAGGCTCGAGATGCATCAAAGGCATCCGTTCTTCAAGTTCTTCCAGCGCAAAGCGGAGCGGCGCCGCAAAACGGGGCGCAAAAGCTCAGACGGTGCCTTCGCTCGGGCGATTGGGTGGATCAAGCAGCACACGCCGCGCGACGCCGCATGGCAAGAAGTTGCCGAGCGGCACTTGCCACCCGGAGTGCACTAGAACCTCGTCGGGCGCGTTCGCGCGCCCGGCGATGATTTTTTGTAAGACGTGCAGAGTTCGTGCGTCTTGGTGGTATCATCTACACAACTATGAAAACAGCATATATTGTCGGTGGGCTCATTATTATCGTAGCGCTCGGGTATTACTTCTTTATGCAGCCTGCTACTCCAGCCGATGCTCCAATGACTGGATCGGAGACCAAGATCGATATCAACGCCGCGTGCGAAGGCGCACTCGCCTACATGACATTTACCGACGGCGCAGCCGCGGAAGCATTTGTGCAAGAGTGCAAAGAGGGCAAGCACCCCGAAGTGATCGAGCAGTACAAACGACAAATGGGTATTCCAAGCGATACTTCAGCAATGCGCGCCGAAGAAAACATGATCGTTGTGATGGAACAGCGCCCCGGCAATACTGTTACGGCTTCGCAGGTATACCTTGCGGCACCTGGGTTTATTGCAATCCACGAAGACGCGAACGGGACCGCAGGAGCGATCATCGGCTCGAGTGCATTGCTGCAGGCAGGAGAAAGTTCTCAAATCGAAATACAGTTGTCTCGCTCCGTCCGTGACGGGGAGAAACTCCACGCCATGTTGCACAATGACACGAACGCCAATGGAATATTTAATGCAAACACCGATCTTCCGGTGGCAAGCCGGCTCGGCGGATCAATCCAAGGATGGTTTGAGATCTCGTCGCAAGCTCCCGAGAACGTCCCGATAACGATCTAGTCACCGATCTAAGCAAGCTTCAACCGACGACAAAGACGACTTAAGCAGAGAGATGATTTTTTATGTACGAGCAGTGCTTAGAATAAAATCTGCAGTGCTTGCGAGACGCCGTCGACGGCGAGCTCTACCCAGATGGCGAGAAGTGCCAAAATGATTGCGATAATCGCGATGGCTCGATAGACAGGATTGGCGAGCTTATTGCGTGCGTACTCAATGGCGAGGCCGGTGGCGAAGAGGAGCGCGCCCATGACCAAAAAGTCGCCCGGCATCCAATCCCAGCCGCCTCCCCCACCTCCGTAGATCTCTGCATTCGGATTGAGGAGCGTCAACACCAAAGGAATGAGCAGTATGCCTCCCACGATGAGCGCGAGCCGAGTAATGCGTTTACGTCCCACGTTTTTAGAGTACCGCATTGTCCACATGGATGGTAGTCGCGCGCAATCGTGGTGGTAATATTTGGGCATGACCTTTGATCTTATCGGACTCATGGAACAGATGCTTCAGAGCGGGTGGTTCTATGTACTTACACTTTTGGCCACTGCCTCTTTTTACTGGTACTACATAAAACATGCGCGGAGCGTTGTTTTGGATGAAAGTGCAAGACAACCGAAAACACTCTTTAAGAATTTTATTCTTGGTCAGCCGTTAGCTCTTCTCATCATTTTAGTTGTTGTTATCGCCATCGTTGCAGCTGTTGTATATATCTTTGACATACATCTGGCTTAACGGTGTCTCGGCAGAGCGAAACATCCCTGACTGCGTCTGGCAAAAGAAGCCTTAGCCGCCTCAACCTTTTCGAGCGGCTTCTATAGCGGCGACATCGATTTTTTGCATTGTCATCATCGCATCGAATGCTCTCTTGGCCTCGTCTCCACCTGCGGCCAGCGCGTCTGTCAGCACGCGCGGAGTAATCTGCCAGGAGACTCCCCACTTGTCTTTGCACCACCCGCACGCGCTCTCCTTCCCGCCATTCCCCACGATGGCGTCCCAGTACCTATCAGTCTCTTCCTGGTCTTCTGTCGTAATCGCAAAAGAAAATGCTTCACTCTGCCTGAAGATTGGGCCGCCGTTGAGACCCATGCACGGAATTCCGCACACCGTGAATCCGACCGTCAGCACATCGCCTTTCTTCCCACCCGGAAAATCAGAGGGTGCATGGAAAATAGCACCTACTTTGCTATCCGGAAACGTCGCGGCGTAAAATTCCGCCGCAGCCTGCGCGTCCTTTTCGTACCAAAGACAAATCGTATTCTTGGGTGTTTTCATATGCTCCCATCATACCAAATCCGCCAATTCAAATACGATGAAGAACTAAAGCCCGTTCGCTCTAAAGGCCCACCAACCGAGGGATTTAAGGTCGATTTTCAAAGTCTAAATCGGAATGTTTCTTTAAAATCTCCACTCATTTTGTTTATTTTATTTACGACTTCGTTTCTTAAAGTTTCTGTCATCGTCTGTATTTTTTCATTCAAAGATTTCAGTTGATTGAGAGGCTCCGTGAGTGTCTCAACATAGTCTCGCGATGGCTTGCCAGGGTCGGCTTTCAACGACCCCGCACATGTTTGGTAGTTCGTGTAAATGTTGTTCGATATGTTTGCCATCTCAGTGAGCTTATCTGATATATCGTTCCACAATTGACCTTGATCAGGAAAGTACATATCCACGAGCGCAGCGACTGATTCCATGTCTTTCACTACGTCTTCTTTTGATTCGATATTATTCTGATCGATAAATATTTTGTTTTGCTTAATCGCCTCTGATAAGTGCCGGACTACACCTTCATACTGGTCTGCTTTCGTTCTTATGGCGATTGCTTTTCCTATTACGCGCTCTCCGGCACTACGAACTGCGGTCGTTAGGCTCAGGTTGTAGCCATATCTTTTGTCATGACCAGACTGAATAATACTTAACAAAAGAGCGATAACTGTAAAAAAGCCTATAAGAAAGTTTGGGTCTATGTTTTGCGATCCCAAAAAGTTACGAAAGTAGGGTGAAGCTAAGTAAATTGTTAGGATGGAAATTACCAGAACGAGACCGATATGTATCAGTCGATTTTGAATCCATCGCCAGGCTTTAGTCATCATCATCACAGCATGTCACTATAGACAAGACTGTAAAGTTCGCCAACTCCAACACAAAAACCACCCTTTCGGGTGGTTTTTGTTTATACACTCTTTTGTTCCGTCCAAACCTCCGGTCTTTCCCAGAGCGTCAGATAGAGATAATGGTTCACTATCATTGCCCTCCTGTACTCGATCGAGATACAGGAATCGACTTGTAAGCCCTCGAAAGAGAGCGTCCAATGTTTGAATGAATCCACGAGCAGGTTCCCCTACCCGTGCCTTGTTACGACTTAGTCTTTGTCATTGAGTTTGCCTTAGTACATCACGAGGATGTGCTTCGGGCACTCCCAACTTCCCTGACTTGACGGGCGGTGAGTACAAAGCTTGAGAACGTATTCACCGCGGTATGGCTGACCCGCGATTACTAGCGATTCCGGCTTCATGAGGTCGGGTTGCAGACCTCAATCCGAACTGGCGCCGCTTTTCAGGATTTGCTCCACCTTACGGTATTGCGTCCCTTTGTAACGGCGATTGTAGCGCGTGTGCAGCCCAGGACATCAGAGGGACATGCTGACTTGGCGTCATCTCCACCTTCCTCCCCCGTGAGGGGGCAGTCTCGCCTGACACTTGTAACAGGCAACGAAGGTTGCGTTCGTTACCCCACTGAAGGGAACGATTCAAACCACGAACTGACGACAGCCATGCATCACCTGTCCTACACCCTCGAAGGCTTCCTAGCTTTCGCTAGGCGTGCAGTAGGATTTCTAGCCCTGGTAAGGTTCTTCGCTTAGCGACGAATTGAGCCACACGCTCCACCGCTTGTGCAAGCTCCCGTCTATTCCTTTGAGTTTTAGCCTTGCGGCCGTACTACCCAGGCGGATGACTTAACGCGTTAGCTTCGCCTCCCAGAGGGTCGATACTCCGAAAAGCCAGTCATCATCGTTTAGGGCGTGGACTACCGGGGTATCTAATCCCGTTCGCTACCCACGCTTTCGTGCTTGAGTGTCAGGAACGCGCCAGTGAATTGCCTTCGCTTTCGGTGTTCCCCATGATATCAACGGATTTCACCCCTACACCATGAGTTCCATTCACCTCTCGCGCCCTCGAGTCATGCCGTTTCGATCAGGTTCCCAAGGTTGAGCCCTGGGTATTTAATGACCGACTAACATGACCACCTACGCACTCTTTACGCCCAGTAATTCCGGGTAACGCTCGGGGCCTCTGTATTACCGCTCCTGCTGGCACAGAGTTAGGAGCCCCTTATTCATGGAGTAACGTCAATGACTTCCTCCTCCATAAAAGATGTTTACGCGCCGAAGCGCTTCATCCACCACGCGGTATCGCTCGATCAGGCTTTCGCCCATTGTCGAATATTCTCGGCTGCGGCCCCCCGTAGGGGTATGAGCCGTGTCTCAGTCTCATCGGTGGGGGTCACCCTCTCAGGTCCCCTATGCGTCAAAGCCTTGGTGAGCCATTACCTCACCAACTAGCTGATACAAAGCAGGCCGCTCCGGAAGCGATAAATCTTTCATCTTGCGACGTATCGGGAATTATCCAACCTTTCGGCTGGTTATGCCCGACTTCCGGGGACGTTCCTACTCATTACTACCTCGTCTGCCATGGGTCTAAACCCATTCGACTTGCATGCCTTATCCATACCGCCAGCGTTCACCCTGAGCTAGGATCAAACTCTAAGTAAAAGAATTAATTTCACGTCGGTGCAGCGCATGGCGCCGCGGTGACGAGAATCCTTTACGAATTTGTCTTAGTTCTTTTTTAGGATGGACGGAACAAAAGAATGTATATTTCTTTTCTTCCTTCTTGTTACTTTCTTGGAATTTTATCCCGACGTTTCAGTCGGGATCCCGACCGCTTACGCGCGTCGGGACTGTTTACTCAAATACAAGACCCTCCTGGAGTCCCATACTTGTTTTCTGTTGCCATTAACATTCGCTTGCCGAATATTAATAGCTGTGTGTGTTTCTACTTACCAACTTCGACATAACGTCGAAGTGATGCGTACAATCTCGATATTCAGTTTTCAAGGTTCTTCCGATAGTTTTCATATGCAGAAAATCTCGGCGTACATCGCATCCTTCCTCCGAAGAGGGGTTGGTATGTAGGTATTCGAGTGAACACCAGACAAGCCATCAGGAGCGATGGTCTGAGGAGTATAGGAAACCCCCCACCCGAAGTCAAGGCTTTCCGCCCCTCTCCTAGCTGGTGAGCCTTTCGTTGCCCTCGATCATCTTCTGGAGGAGCACGATATCGGCAAACATCTGCTTGCTATGGGTCTTGACGATCTCTGCCACTATCTTCTGCGGTAAGGTCTTCTTGAGGTCTTTGTGCCCCAAGCTCTTCGCCTGTGCCACAATCCTGTCGGAGGTAGTCTGCCGCTCCTCGAGCATGGTCTCCAAGGGCTTCACGAGCCACTGCACCTTCTCACCATCGAGCGTCTTCACGAGCGCGACCAGGCGCTTACAGTATGTGTATATTTCATCACTCTCGAGCCCTTTGAGCGCGGAGAGTTTCTGCAAATGTTCGCGCACGTGCACATCTGGCGGGATATAGATCGTTTTGTCTTCGAGCTTGAAGGGTTCGCTCTTGGCACGGTCGTGAGGGACGACGACATACCCCCCTTCCTGAACGTGGTGCAGAATTCTCCAAATCAATACCGAGGTCGAGAGTACGAGCGGCAAGTGATTCATGTCCATGCCACGCTGTTCGAGCGTGCCGTGCGGATTCACCTTTACCGGCATCCAATTTGGATTCAAGATCGAGCGATACTTCGGCATCTTTTTCTCGGAGATACCAGCCTCGTGCATCGCGTGTATTATTTCTTTGTGGCGCTTCTCTATACTGCTTATGATGTCGGTGCCCGAATGCTCATATGCCGGCAATGTTTTAAAGCGAGGCGCGCTCGTGTAGACGCCCTGCGGGGCAATGTCAAACGTCTCTCCACCGCGATAGATAACCATACGGCTGTCTTTCGCGATGTATTTCCCCTGGTAGAAGGGGGAGGATTGCATAAAGGTCGTGAGCGCGGGATCGATTGCTATCAAGAGATTATACGCATTTACCATTCGCTCCTGATTTTTCGATTTCGCGAGGTTTTTGAGCATCAGACTCTTCGAATCGAAAACTCCCCACGGCAGTGAATTGTGGCAGTGATACCCTGCGCATCGCCCCGATATCTGGAAACGATGTTTGCCATGCAATTTCTCCAAGACCTTGTAGTTGCCGTCGCTGCGCACGGAAGGCTTGAACTTCCCCGGGTATGTGCCGAGCGGCACGATGGCCAGCCCAAGCTCATCAGCCACGTAGAGGAGTTGTTTCAATCCCTCGATGAGATTCGTCATCGTATTCGCACCGTCTACGTCGGGATAACTTCCGACTTCTATGAGATTTTTCGCGCTTTCTTTTGCAATGTTATGCGTCTCTCCCTTCGAATCCTTAATGACTTTTTCCAAAATCTCATCGGCTCCGTGCGCTATCGCCCCTGTATTTTTATCGATAATAAAAAACTCAACCTCAAAACCTGTTGTGAATCGCTTCCGGGTCTGGCCTTTTTTCTGGCTTTTTTTTGGCGTCATAGAGAAGAAAGCCTGTTCGGGGAGAGATGCGTAGGAGCATTCTGGAGGCATCCGAAGGGTGCGTCAACTACCTGCAGAATCGGAAACTATGCGCTCAACCCAGCGCGCCGTAATGTTGGAAGCCTCCGGAGATGGATGGAATTCGTCTGCCGGGATGCCGGATGCTGGCTCGACGCGCTCTATCTCGGGATGAAACTGCAGTGTGTATGCTTTTTCGTTGTACCGCAAAATACTGAACTGGCAATTCTCGGCACTCCCGAGCAGTGTCGCCCCTTTGGGCAGAGTCGTTATGCTGTCTTTGTGTGCGTATTGCGCATAAAACTTCTCCGGGAGTGTCGAAAAGAGTTTGTCTTTTTTGCCCTCCTCGTTGAGCGCTACTTTGTACGAGCCAAACTTCCCTTGCTTGGGATCGTTGGTCACGTTCCCTCCATACATCTGCGCAATGATCTGGTGGCCAAAACACACACCGAGAAGCGGGACCTTTTCCGAGAGCACATAAGAGATGATGTTGCGCACGCGCGAAAGGATGATGAAAGAGACGAGGCGCGCGGGGTCGCGCTCATCGCGCCCTCCGTGAAAGTCGAAGTCTGAAGAGCCGCCAAAAATGACGCCGTCGTAATTGCGCAAAAGCTCGTCGGGGTACGTCCAGGCGAGCCGTTCATCGATCGCAGAGAGGTAATCGAGATCGGCAACACCCTTGAGCGCGCGAGTGAAATTCTCCCGCTCTTTCTCTACTCTTTGCAGCTGTGCCCGTGACTGGACGAGAAGAATTCTCTTCATGCGTGTATCACCGTATCATGTTCTGCTTTCTTACTGAAATATAAAAATCGCGAGACGAAAATTGTAGCCGGGGCGCAAATACGCGCGCCCCGGCCGAGTCGATTATCTGTCTGGGCGAGAACGAGGCACGCTCTCAATGAGCGGGTAGGGATGACCAGGGTCTTCCCCTGCCTCCCTGATGACCCTAAGCTCAGGACGGTGTCCGTCCGAGCCGTCTCCTCCGAGAACCTCCCTCCGTCGTTGTGACTCACGCTCCGCATTCTCCCCTTCGGGAGTCACTGTAGTGCTCGCCATTGTTTCCTCCATGGCGTTCACAGGCTATCGACCTATTTCGATTGCCTGGACAGTACTCACATTTTCAATAAGCACTGCCCAGGCAACCGACTCTTTCACTCTAAAAGATCTAAAGAACCAAGGTCTCTCTGGTGGAGACCTTGGTTGTATCTGGTTTTCTAACTAGACACAAACAAACCCTCCACCTACCTAAATGATAAGGAGAAGTACAAGAAGGAGAATCCCCTTATTAGCTTGCGACCAGTTTTCCTTGCCGGTACTCCGGCTTAGAAAAACGGAAGTGCCCCTGTGGTGCTTACACTTCATATTTTCATAATATTCCTGCATCCAAGGCTGTCAAACACCACAAAAGAAGAAGGCCATCGGCAAGTACGCTGCCGATGGACCTTCGTGGTGAACGCGCCTGAGCGCAAGAGCTAGAGCCCGCGAAGCTTCGGGACGAAGCCGCCGCCAGGTCGTCGAGAGTCCGGCAGAGGATCATCAGGCGTCATGAGCTGCTCCCGTCCGGTTCCAGACTCCCGAACACGCTGGCCGCCGACTCCGCGACCATCCTGATGAAGTGGCTCCTCTTTTCTTTCCTCGCGATGGTGGGGAGGAGTGCCACAAATGACCTTTGTCTTCAGCATCATTTGAC